>Ga0209958_1000432_pt1 | contig 81338 bp, 98 predicted proteins | sample ThiBio_inoc_plan_FD_183942 | JGI IMG/M metagenome (GOLD analysis project Ga0209958, IMG submission 183942) | Wastewater bioreactor microbial communities from Cape Town, South Africa - Thiocy_inoc_plan (SPAdes) | ecosystem: Engineered > Bioremediation > Thiocyanate > Unclassified | place: South...
CCAATCATGTCCATGGTGATCACCTTGAATCCCTGCTGAAATTCTCAGCAGGTCAGTGGAACACCCTGGTCAATATTGGATTGGTACTTTGCGGTTTAGCTGGTCAAGATTGCATCGGCACCAACACCTTGTGTCCTGGTTGAATCGCACAACGTCGCTGGAGCTGGCCTTCCAGCTCTTCGGCGTGCGGCCCATGCGTACCTCGGACGAGTTTCCATGGGTCGCCTCATAGACCTCGATTGGCGTCGGGCATCCCTCCTCCTTCTTGCAGGCGAACTCGGTCTCGCCGACGTTGAAGGTGGACGCGCAGCCGACGGTGGCTACCGAAGCAACGATCAATGCTGCGCCCAGGCCAATTCGATGGAGTTTGTTCTGTTCTGTCACTTGAGTGCCCCCAGGGTATTTCGTATTGCGGAATTAATGTCGTCGCTCAGCGACTCTGGCTTGGAGCTATCTCTTTCCGGCGTGCCAAAAGCTGCGCCGGATTGCCAGACAGGCTGCGCCTGGGGTTGCTTCGCAGGATCTTTTTGCGCCGCGGCTTCTCCACCCTTCGGCTGCGATGTCTGCCGGTGCAGCGCGGTTCTCACCGCACCATCGCCTGAGTCGGCGGCGATTCGGTTCAGCGAGGTCGATCCTTTGAGCGGGAGGGGTACGCCCTGGCTCACGACCACCGTGACCACTTCGCCCGCAGCCACGTCGATGACCGGGAACGTCTCTTCCGCGAGCTTCAAATAGTGCTTTGCGATGGCACTGGCGGTCTGGGAGAACCCGCCAGCAACGCCGCTTTGAAGCACTTGGCCCATGCTCTCGTCCTCGTAGATCGAGCCTGCACCAGGTGCCAGGTTGAGGGCAGGCACTCTTGACCTTTGGAGTGGGGACGCAAGTCCAGAGATGGTGCCGCCGAGGAGAGCATTTGCGATCAGCTGGCCCTGCTTGCTGGTAAGGCGGCCCGCAACACCTACTTGGCCATCTGAGCCGACGATGTAGGCAGACAAGGGCGTCTCCAGGACACCGCCATCGGGGCGCACGCAGGTCAGTGCCTCGCCGCGAAGAATCACGCGCTCAGTGGCCATCTGCCCGTAGCCGGAGGCCAGCAAAAAGCAGTCGCGCACGTCGATGGAAGCGAAGTTCGCAAGGATCGCCTCGCGCTTCACGCGGAACACCATAGGAATCGGGTTCTTTTGTGTCGCGGCCGACGTGGGCATGGACGCGCCGGTGAGCATCACCGCCGTGAACATAGAGCCCACGGGCATGAACACGTTCTGCGCCTTCTTCGCGTCAAAGGCGGCTTCAAACGCCTGCGCCTTCTCTTCCTTCACCTTCTTGAAGTCGAAGCTTTGGCCACTTGAATCGGTGATATTGATCTGGCGCGGCTGCACACTTGCGGCTGGCTGCCCGGGTTTTTCCGCAGCACTGGCTGGCGGCACGGCAGGTGCCGGGGCGCCGATTGGTCCGGCCCCAGCCAGAGGACGCGGCAAAGGTGGCGCGAGAGGTGGGGCAGCCTTGAGATCGAGAGTTTCGCGCTTGACATTGAACTCGGGCACCCGTTCAGCTGGTGCGTCCCGTTCGCGATCAGGCGAATCGCCATGTTTTGCACGGCTCTGTGGCTTCTCAAGTTCGGAAACCCGCTGATTGAGCGTCTCCATGGAGCTCTGCTGCTTTTCAGCGATCTTTGTCAGGTCGGAGAGGCTCTTACGGACTGAGTTCATGTCCGAGGTGAATTGCTCAACGCCTGTGAGCCCGCCCTCGCGATAGATAGTCACCTCCGGCTTCTTCAGGGAAGGGCTCTTCTGCTTCTTCTTGTCGCCCCAGACCGCCATCAGAAGTGCAACGCCAAAAAGAACGATGACGGCAGCGGTGATGTAGAGAACGCGCTTGGCCTTCAGCTTGTCAATTTCCATGCTGGGCTCCCGTCACTTCGAAGTGCGCCGACCAGCTGGCCGCTCTTCGGAAGCAAAGTCCTTGCTGAAGTCCGTCGCCTTCTCACTGATCAGAAAAGCGTACGTGAACTCCCCAGGTTGTAGCGAGACTTGCGGAAAGAAGGTGATAGCCTTGATGCCCTCGCGGTAGAACGCCCCCTCGTTCATGTCGATAGGGACAGTCCCTTCGTTCGTGAGCTTGTAGCGATAGATGTCCAGGTAGCTGCCCTGCATGACGAAGTTCGGCACGATGCGCACGTCATCAATGCGTGCTTCGCCGACCTCCAGTGGCACGGGCGAGAATCCAGGGACGTTCCCTCGAATCGCGCCTACCACCAGCGAGGCCAGCATCGCCTCGAAGTCGTTGGAAGCAGGCTTCACCACGGGGCCAACATCTGGCACGAGCGAAAGCTGCCTGACGGACCGGAAGTTCTCCAGCTTGACCAGCAAGTTCTGGCCCGGGATACCTGCCCTTGGGACAATCGTCAGGCTGATGGTCTGGGTCGGGTTGCCCTTGTCAAAGATGTAGATCCCGATGGGGTCGACACCAGAGGGGAGGTAATACACCTCGCTGCCCGTGATCTTGTGTTTCTCGGACTTCGGGTCGGTAATATCAACCACGATGGGATCTTCGAACGGAGTCGAGATTCGATTCAGAAAATCCGACGAGAGCGTGACCATCTCATTCACGCCCACCCGTGTGTGCAGGACAAAGGGCTTGAATTGTGGATCGTCGGGTTTCAAGCCCGGAAGGCGAATATCGCGGACTTCTGGGGGCGGTGCCATTCCCGCGCGGGTGCGCAGGTCGGCAGCTGCCTTCAACGCTTCGCTGGGCGCGCCGCGTTGGATGACCGTTTGCTTCGACTCCCCCTTGACCGAGACTGCACCTTCTTTCGCTGGAGCCTTCGCCTCCTCGCCTGGACCTGGTTGAGCGAATAACGTGTTTGCAAACGCACTGAGAATCAGCGCGGCAAATGCAGTCCACAATTTTCTGTTGCTATTGAACATGGGCATTAATCGGCCTTAATTGCTGGTTTTTCTTTCAACTCGGTTTGAATCGCCTCCTTCAGGTTGCGTACGGGCAGGTCGCGCTGCACGATAATTCCCTGAGCGTCGATTTCACTGGCTGCCTGGGCCTCTGGAGTTTCCTCTCGGCGCTGCACAGGCTGTCGTGCCGGTTCAATGTCCTCGATCTTGTTCTTCGCTTTCCCCATGAGAATGGTGAGACTCTGTGGAATGTTTCCTACATAGGACGTGAAATGCGTAATCCATGGTCTGCCATCGGAAATTGCGACGGTTAGCTCATAGACAATATTCCGCGTCTTATCTACGCCTGCTCCTTTTGTCCGCAGTGTCCCAATCACGAACACCCGATCAGTCTCCTTTTCATAGTGAACTTGACTAGGTGAGAAGTCGGTGCTTACTGCAGCCGCATTCAGGACTGGATCCTTGATTACTTCAAGTGCTTGCTTGCGGAACTCACCGAATATCGCTGGCGAGACAAAAGTTGACATCGTGTCGATAATCCCGGGCGCGGAGAGCGGCTGGAGATTTGCGACTTGGTTCACAAAGAATAGTCCGAAAGCCTTCTTGTATTCGGCATTTGCCGCCCTGGAACCAATCTCCGCCCCTTGCGTCATTTGAGGAGGGATCACACGCGTGACAACTTCTCGTGACGAGTAGGAGAACATAAATATCACTGAGGCCATGGCGAGCAGCACGTTCGTGGCAAGCGAACCGGCCAGTGCGAACTGCATCCAGCTCAGGTTTTGTGCGTATTTTTTGAAATCCATTTTTAGTCGTCGAATCGTCGATTGAGGCCGCTGTCGTGAACCGAGTTCATCCGAATCAGCCCGGGCCACCACAGCATATGAAACAACAGGCCTCGCATATTCGATCCCTTGACACGTGCGAATGCTTTTGTGAAAGCTATCGACGCCACGATGGCAAGGAATGTCATATCCCAGAGATAGAGAATCACAAAAATTGTGAGGGCCGGAATAAATTCATCGGCCTCCCAGAAGAGGATATGCGGAGGATCGTCGACGATCGCGGATGGGATATCGATAGTTCTCATTGCAGAATTGCCCTTATCTCGATCACTGGGTTATCTGTAGCCATTACCTTCATTCCGGCCACAACGAACTTCCCGCGCTGATAGCCCGCTGCCAGGAACTTGGGCAAGACCTGCTCCGCCCATGCCTTGTCGATGCCCTCAAGGTCGGTCTCTGTCGCGACGACGAAATCCACCAAGTAGCGTTCCGCGTCTTTTGGCAGGAGCGATGTGGTTTTGACGCCTTGAAGGTCCGCCTCGCCATGGCGTACGGCAACGCGCGCGATCTGCTTCGTCGACAACGCAGCCGAACCGACGGACGCCTTCCCAGGCTTGGTTCTCACGTAACGCACTGGCTTGTCCCAGACGACGATGGCGAGGTCATCGACGCGGTCGGCGTTTCGTGCCCCATAGACCGGCGCGCCCGCCATGTCCGCAAGCCGGTAGGCCTCTTGCCGTGGCGGCAGCGGGGCCGAGCATCCGGCGACCAGCGCGCAAACCGGGATCAGGATGGCCGCAGCCTTCAAGCAGTGGGTAACAAACATGTCTTGCAAGGAGGATTGGTGCATTTGGTGCGTTATGTTACGCCATTCAGCGACCAGACACCAAGAACAATTTTGTTATCACCTCTGTTTTTCGCGTTTGTTGCGTCAAAACGTATAATTGTTTCGTTACTTTCATCTAAACAAGGAGCCTTCATGCGCCCTGCCTTGCCTGTTCTTTTAGCGTTCTGCGCCGTTGCGCTGACGGGTTGTGCGACGGCACCCGCCCCTTGCTTGTCCTTTGGGGACCAGCACCGCATTTATCGAGCCGAGGCCTCGGGCGTGTACGACGCGTCGGCCCGAGCAGCAGTTTTCAAGAAGATCGGCTGCGAGATCCCGGATCCCCAAGCAAGGGTGTCGCGCCTGGAAGGAAGGCCTGAGCTGGTTGCAAGCGACTCCATCCCGCAAATCTACTCATGGTTTGGCAACTCCCAGGATGCGGCCGCGTGGGCGGCTAGCTACGCCGCGCGTCATCGAAGCGCGGAAGTCAGCCGCGCGCTTGCTCAGGCCTTCGAGCGCAACGAGCGCCCGACAGCCACCGCGCTCTACGCAATGGCCCTGAATCAAGGCAGCGTGGAATCTGCTCATGACCTAGCCTTCGCCTACCTTCACGGCTGGGACGGACAGGCCAAAAGCCCATGGGCGGCGTACTACTGGTACCACCACGGTGCGATGCGAGGCATCCCCGAGAGCCTCAAAGCATGTGTCGCGCTGGAGGAGACCTTGTACGCAGCAACACCCGCATACGTCACGCCTTGCAAGACCATCGCCGCAGGAGGCCTCAAGTGAAGAAGCTTCCACTTCGCCTGCGTCCGGCCTGGCGCACCTACGTTCTGAACATCGGCTGCTCACTCGCCTTTCTGGCACTGGCCCTCTACGTGGGCCTTGACACGTGGTCATCGCCCGTGGTGCAAGAGACGGTCGTGTACTGGCTCAACGGCCTCGCTCTGCTGGCCGCGGGACCTGCCCTGTATTGGCGCTATTCCCACCTCTACGTCCTGGAGGATGGCCGTGTCACCTCGCGAAAGGGCATCTTCAGCGTGAGCACGACCACCGTGATGTTGCGGGACGTGCGGTCTGTGAACATGACTCAGTCGCTCATCGGCCGAATCTTCGATGTCGGCACCCTCACCTTCAACACCGCCGCGGCCGACGAACCCGACGTGCTGTTCGATGACATCTACACGCCAAGAACGGTGATGCAGCTAGCCCAGCGTTGCATCGCCTCTCCCGGAAAAACGTCCACCGATTGAGGAAGTCATGTCGAAACCCAAGCGCACACTTCGCGAGCTTCTCCCTGTCATCGAGTTCGGCGGGCGAGAAGACCTGCTGACGGCAGGATCTATCGCTGCAGGACTGACCCTGGCCAATCCCGGAATCGCATCACTCGCCAGCAGCTTTGTGAGCAGCCTCTCAGCAAGTGCCCCGATTGCGTCGGCTATTTCCTCCGGTGTGATTGGAGCATCGGCAATGGGCCTCTCAGCGGCTGGGGCATGGCGGCTGGGGCGGACCATGCGCGAAGTCGCGCTGTCGCCAAGACGGGCGCACGAGTCCAAGGTGAATATCCTTTCGGATGTAGATCTGCCCTCCCCCGCACGATGGAACGACTGGGACGGGATGATGCTTGGCTATGACGTCGTCACTGGCCGCCCTGTGACCGTGGACTGGGAGCACTGGATGCGACATGCGCTCATTGCAGGGCAATCAGGTGTCGGGAAGACCGTCCTTGCCGAGTGGGTCACACTCCAGCAGATAGCGCGTGGTGGCGGCGTTGTCTTCGTGGACGGAAAGATTGACTCGGACAATCTCCAGAAGATCTATGCGATGGCCTGCTGGGCCGGACGAGCGGCGGACCTACGCGTCATCCATGCCGGAGACCCGAACCTGTCCAACACTTACAACCCGGTCCTGTTTGGGGACCCGGACGAGATCGCCTCCCGCGTCCTGTCGCTCATCCCCGCGAGCGAGGGAAGCCCTGGCACCGACTACTATCGCCAGGCTGCGAATCAGGCCATCGCGACCCTCGTGAATGCTTTCAATGACATTCCGGCAAACCAGCACATCGCCGGCATGCGGGGAATCGGGTACAACTTTCTGGACCTTGCCATTGCATTGCAATCGCCCGCGGCCATGATGCACCTCGAGCGCCAAGTGAACCTGGACTCCGAAGGCGGGCGGATGTTCAAGCTCTGGCTAGACCAGTTCAAGGTCGCCTCGCGAGAGGCTGGCGGCAATCCGACCCTCGACATGAAGAAGATGCGCGATCTATTCGGCGGGATTGGCGGTCGTCTATATGGCTTCGGGACTGGCAGCTTTGGGCAGTTCACGAACACCTATAGTCCGGAGTGCAACCTGTTCGAAGACATCATGGCGAACAGGATCATCTACGTCGCCCTCCCCACGATGGGAAAGGCCGAAGCGGCGTCGAACTTCGGGAAGATGTTCACCGGGGACTATCGGACCGCCATCAGCTGGATCCAGCAGCTTCCGAAGCATATGCGACCATGGCCCCCAACTCTTGGCCTCTTCGACGAGGCGGGGAGCTACGCCACGCAATCGTGGGCTCGGATGTTCGAGCAAGGTCGATCAGCGCACCAAGCCCTGGTCCCAGCCATTCAGACCATTGCGAACCTGGATTCCGTGAGCCCGGAGTTCCGCTCGATGGTCGTCGGGAACACCTGGACAAAGATCTTCTTCAAGCTCGGTGAAGAGGAGACTGTCGCGGCTGGTTCGGCAATGTTCGGAGAGGAGGAAGCAATGGCCTACAGCGTGAGCAGCAGCCGTTCGTCGGCGACAGGCGCGAGCGAAGGTCAGCTTTCCACGGCGAATCGCACCCGCTCGGACGGCATGGGCATCACGAAGCGCTCCGAGCGTGTACCTCGGGTCCACCCGACGACCTTTCAGAAGCTGGGCAAGGGCGAGGCACTCGTCCTGTATGGCAACTCGCAGATCTACCACATCAAGATTCCCAAGTTCGACTTCACGGCAGACTTCTACAAATCCATCGGGCAGTACGCGGTGAATCGCCTCGCGACTCCTACGGTCAAGGGACTGGACTTCTACAAGAACCCACAGCGGTGGACCTCTTCCGAGAGCCAAGGGGGTACCTCCTCGCGTGGCGCCGGGCGCGGCCTTAGTCCTCTGTAAGGAGCAAGAATGCTGCGAGCCTTGCTCTCCGTTTTCATTGGCTGGAACATCATCGCGCTGGCTGCCGGCGCCCTCTTCTCTGATCAGCCACTGGACCTCGTCTACTCCCTGGTGCTCTTCTTGATGGTGATGGCCGCGGCGGGCGCGTTCGCGGCCCTCTCGTTCACCGATTTCGACCTATTCGACTCCGAGTGGAAGGGGCTACTTGGAAGGGCAGCGGGCCAGACGCGCTTCGAAATCAAGAACTCGATGGGTGCCTTGCCGACAGTACGGTTCTACCTAGCGGCCACTCCGGGAACGCCGGCTCAAGAGCTGTGTGTCAAGCGCGCGCGGATCGGCGACATGACAATGTGGTGGGACCCGCAGCTGAGGGGATGGTGGAACCGATATAGGGCGTCGCACCCCGACCATGCTGCGGTCATGACGGCCTGTGCCGAGTTCCTCCAGGCAAATCGGTCCGTGCCAGCAACGTTCCATCCTCAAGGCCACGGGGGAGCCAGTCTTATCGACCACTCGCAGAACGTGGTTCTGATGATGCACCGTCATTGCGCGGAATGGAGATACACGGGGCACCACAACAAGGCAGGGGCAAAGATGTTCGAGCTTCTGGATCGGTCCAAGCCTTCTCACGCGTTCGACGCTGACGACCCGCTGCCACCCCTCGCTGCATTCGCGCACGACATAGGTAAAGCGATCTGCTACCAAGAGGGAAAGGCTGGTGTCTGGACCGAAGTGCATGCGGACCATGACACCATCGGCGCGCGAATTCTGAGGATGCTTCCAGAATGCGAGCGATTGGACACGGCGGAACTGATGCGGCTCCTCATCGCAGTGGGCTATTACCACAAGATCTCCCACATTCCCGGGACGCCGAGGATCGACGATCGAGCCCGAAGCCTCACTGAACTCCTCTATCGCGTCGACAACCTCACCGGGATTGAGGAGGCAAAGGGCCGTCTCATTGGCACAAGTGAGGACGCACAAGGACCGGTTGACAATGTCGAGCCTGCCCTTTTGGGGAACGCACAGCCTGCGATTCCTGCTCCCTTTCAGACGCCCATGGATGAAGCCGACTTCGCGCAAAGTACCGTGCACGCTTGGGATCAGTCCACCGGTGTACAAGGCATTGCCGCGCCCGCATCGATGCAGAATTTCGACACGGCCGCCATGGAGGAGCCTGACCGTGCGGAGTTGTGGGGCGAGCTCGCCGGCCGGGAAGTGGAGCCAGAAGTCTCCTATCGAGCCGAGCCACAACGAGAAGCAGGACCGCCACCGCAACACGCTGAGTCGATCTCCAACGCGTTGAGCTCCTGGGAGGCTCCTAGCATGGACCATGGGCTTCGGTTTGAAGCTCTGCTCGCTCTTCTGCAGGGGGCGCAACATGGAAGCGGCAATGCCAGGGGACGAGGTCTGGCGTATCGGTTCGGAGACTGGGCTTACCTGATGATGGACGAAATCATCGCGGGCCTTCAGGCCAACTGCTACCCTGTGCCCGAAGAACTGCTCCACAGCGCGGACTGTGCCTCGATCTTCGAGCAGAGCATTTGCCGCGTCCTGGAAGACAAGCAGGCACTGTTCCGCCTGCACGCGGGGAAATACTATCCGCCATCTGCGTCCATCTTCCTCGTGAAAAAGGAGCCCTCTGCGAGTGTTGCACGGCGGGCGATCATCGCCCTGGCCACGAGCATCGACGTGGAACACTCCGAAGAGGCCAAGCGCCCATCGTTTATCGCGGAGCCAGTGTTCCCGTCCCAAGGTGAATCGCACGATCAGCTTGTGCAGAGGGCACTCGTGAAGAGGCAGGCGACCGTCGGGAAGAGTCCCTCAAAGAAGAAGGATCTGGGCGGCCCACTAGGCGATCCGCTAGCGTTTGACGCATCGCTGCTATTCGCCTGGCAGACGTCGAACCCAGGCTCGAACCCGATGGTTCGGACAGACATGGGCTCGTTGTTCCTTGTCGAGGCGGTGGAGGCAATGAACATGTTGCCGCCCCAAAGGTCGAGCCTTGCTGAGCATGAAGGACGCAGCTACTACCTGGTACCAAAATCCCCCAGCCGACGCCGATAAGGTGCAAGCTGGGATCCGAGAATGAAAAAAGCCACCCGAAGGTGGCTTTTTGTATTGCGCGATCAGAACTTGTCACGCAGGGAGCGCTTCTAGCGTGCTCGATTCGGACTCTTCGTCCGTGGTGTGACGGGCGATGATCGACTTGTCGATACCTCGCTCTGTCCACCACCGCTTGTAGGCAGGGGTACCCCGCCGCGTCACCACCGAGAAGTAGGGCCCTACCAGTTGGTCCAGGCCCAGGCTGGACATGAGCACCTTGGCCTCTTCCTGCACCGGTTTGAGCTGGATTTCCGCCTCTGCCAGCCGCTTCACCTGGCCATGGTACATACCAATCGCGTCCTTCAGGGGCACATCCAAAGGCTTGGCACGTGAACAGTTAAAGGCGAGTACCGGCTTGCTCCGGTATCTGTCGATCTCGTCCTCTGTGGCGCCCACTTCCTCGATGATCGCGCGCCAGTCCGTCTTTGGCTTTGGCGTAACCTGCTTCAGCTGGAAGCCGTCTACGCGTTGCCCCTCCGACATGGCTTGGACTAGAGTTTGCTTCGAACCAAGGACCAACTCTTCTGCGGCAAGCTTCTCTCGGATGAGAGGTTCGATCTTCTCGATGAACTCCATGAACCGGGGGCCTCCCGCCGGCGCCACGTTCTTGCGCAACGAGTCGATGAATCGCTCCTCGGCCGCAAGCAACTTTCGCGCAAGGAACTGGAGCTGCCCAGAGTTGTAGGTCACCGTGGCGATGTCCTCGAGCTCGGGATGACCAGCGCAGAAATAGCCTACGAGATCGGGCCTCCAGGTGTCAGGGTGGCCGTGGTAGACCAGGAACTGATGTGCCAGCTGCGGTGTGTAGTACTCCGGGATTTCCTGAAGCAATGCGCGCTGGTAGCACTTCTCGCTGCCCTTGATCTCGGTGATTCGGTCGTCGAAGGAAACACCATCGAACGACGAACGGATCCGCCGGTTGAACTCGCACTCTCCGAACGATGGCATCAGCGGAATGCCTGTCCGCCGTTCGAAGCGTTCGCGGATTATTGGCTCAAGCTCAGTGCCCCGCCGCATTGCCTCATTGGTCTGCACCTTGAAGCAGTCATAGCCGCGCTTTTCGAAGAACAGCGCGTTGATGTGTCGGACCCACGAAGGGGGTTCGACCAGGCCTTCGGCGGCTGCGATGATGATTGCATCAGAGCCGCCTATCCCACGCTGGCGCCACTTGTGCCATTCGGCGGTGTCAGGTGTGCCGGACTGCGCCTTGAAGTTTACGTAGATCATGAATTCTCCTGTTTATGAACCCGGCCTCGCCGGTACAGGGAGAATTGATGACCCGCGGCTAGTAACCGCCCCTACGGCTGCCGCGTTGCCGCATCGATTGCCGCGACTCGTTGCATGACCTCATCAGGAATGCGCTGAACACACGCATGCTCGTAGGAGATGTAGGTGGCCTTCTTGACCCCGAGCGCGGCGGCCATCTCGGCCTGTGTCAAGCCATGGCGCTTGCGGACGGCCTTGAAGACCTCCGCCTGGTCCCTGCTGCCGCTCCCATACTGATTGCGCACCCGGCCTGCGGCCGCGCGCGCGACGTCTTCTTGGGCGAGCGTCTCGAAGTCCAGGTCCCCGCCAGCTGCCGCCCGCACGCTATCGCAAAGTGTCGCGAACGCCCTACTTGAGTCCAGGTGCTGTTCCACCTCCACTGCCACGTCATCCCGCGCAGGCAAGGCGTCCAGGACGTGTGCGTGATCACCTTCGGGATCGTCTCGGAGGACCGGGCGGTGTTCATCGTACTTTCGACGGAGTGCGCCAGCAATGAGAAATGCGCAGCGATATGCAAGGCCGGCAAGGGGGCGATCGTCGATTTCGTGCTTGCTCAGCTCGATCCAGGTGTCTTGCTCGACGTCGTCTACGTGGTGCATCGCGCCGCGCTTGTAGCAAGCCAGCTGTACAGATCGGCGCACGGCAGCCCGTATAGCCGGGTCGCGGCTCAGGTGAAAAGCATTGGCCATGTGAACACACGTCGCTTGGCGATAGAGAGCTGTGTAGGGTTGGCGCCGATGAGAAAGCAGCGCATGGCATCGCCTGTCCCCGTGACGCCCACAACACCCCGCGCAATCATCTCGTCGAGAAGCTGCGGAGCCTGGCCATGGTTTCGGCACGCTTCGACCGCTTCGGCAAACGGCATCCCGGGGTATTGCCAGAGATCCGCGGCGACCTGCTCCGCTTTCCGGTACTGAGGGAACGCATGAAACACCATGTCGCCGATTTCCGCAGGGATTCGATCCGAGAGCAAAGGGAGGCTTCGGTGAAGCGGCGCGTCTCGCAGCCAGAGTTCATACATAGTGCGCAGCTGGACGACCTCAGGCCTGCAGCTCAATGCTTCGCAGGAGAGGTGGAAAGACACCCCCTTCGCGTCTTTTGCCCCGTTGACAAACAGCCATTGCACCGCCCTCCAGCGGGATTCTTGGCTGGAACCTTTGGAGGTGAGCACCTTAATGTGCCTTTTGAGCCTCATGACGATCCAACGCGTCTCGGGCTCGTAGTCCTCGTCTGTTACCTCTGGGGTCTGGCGGTCATCTTCAGCAGCGTCAGCAACCCGGTCGAACAATTCGGCCATCTCGCTGTCAGCTGGCGTGAGCGTGTTCTCGAACGCGAACGGATCGAAATCTTCAGGCACCGCCTCGTCATCGAACTCCGACAGTTCGTCGAGATCTCCGGGCCCTCCAGACGTGGACAAATCCATGGAAAACCTCAGCCAGCGTTGTCGAGGGCCTCGTCACTACCTCCAGTCGGGCCGCCTTCGACCGGCGGCGTGTCCGGGGATTGTTTGGCGACCGCCTCCCTGCGACGCAGCATTTCGTCGCGGTACGTCGTGATCCATCCAGGCACGGAAAGAATGTCCTGCCCCTGATTGGCACGCTGCAGCAGGTCCGTCTCGATGTACACGACGTCGCTGATGATGCCCTGGCCGTCAGGGGCGGGAACGATCTTGCGACGCAGCCTGCCCGCGACCTTGATAGCCACTCCAGGGTGCTTTACCCGCTCGAGTTGGGGTCGAACTTGCGAACCCACCAGGCGAATGGGAAGCGACTTGTCCCGTTCTTCGTGCTGGCGAATGTCGACTCGCCCATGGCCATGCTCTTGGTACTCGTTCGGCGGGACGTAGGAACGGCGATCGACGAACCCTGCAATCATCACTCGGTTGCCGTTGTTGTCCAGCGCGCCTGTCCGGTTGCTACCGCGCGTCATTTCGTACATTTCAATGATGGCCGAGATCGCCTCGTCTTGACTGTTTTCCTCCTTGAGGAGATCCAAGAACTCCTTCTTGATCGAGCCATCGCGGTGGTACGGAAGCTTGATCTCGCCCATCAAATGCTCCAGCTTCTCGGAAGAGATTTTGTTTCGGAAGCCAAGCAGGAAGTTGCTCATCGGTGGCATGGTCAGCACCGACGGGTCGCTGACCGAGACCACGACCGGCTTAACGCTCGTGCCCGAGTCGGTGATGTGGGAGTAGCAGTGGACCACCACCGTTTTGATGGAATTGCGCGGCGGCATCCGGTAGCCCAGGTTCGGCAGGAAGACCGGGATGTCGAGCTGCTCGTTGCCAGTCTGGCGGACATAGAAGCGGTCGCGCTCTTCGGTGATGACGATGGCACCTGTCAGGTAGCCAATGTTGAGCATTGCATTGACGAAGCGAAAGTTTGCGTTGGCACCGGCCATGTTGGCTCCTCGGAAGAAGTAGGCGTTATTAGTACGCGAATTGTACCAAATAGGACTCTACACGAAACAATTTATGATAACAATTATGCAACGCTCGCGCCAAAGAAAAAGGCCCGCGCAGGGCGGGCCTTTTGGTGTGATGCAAGCTGGTCATGGGCTTGAGGCCCCTCTCAGGGTCTTGAGGTAGTCATTCCAGTCGTTCCCGGCGGGTGCGGGATCGTCGATGACACTCAGCTCAAGGGTTGCCAGCTCCCCAGAGATCTTCGCCATCGCGTCCCTGCCTGGTTCATCGTTGTCCAGGCCGGTGTGGAATGTCGAGTAGCCGTGTGCTTTCATGCTCGAAAACCATTCAACCTGCCATGAATTTGTCCCAGGAATACCCATGATCGATCTCGTTTCACCGAGCTCAATACAGGACAGGACGTCAATTAGGCCTTCGACAATTTTGACCTCCTTTTCCGCCTTGATGAAGTATGGATAATTCAGAGAACCAAATCTCAGTGCCTTTTTAAAGGTTTCTGATTCTTCGACCATTCTGAACTCTACCGCACAATCCTTGGGCAATATACCCACGACGGGTCTGAAGGCCGCCGCAGGCCATTTCTTTGGCGCTGTCAGTAATCCGCAGTTCTCGGCTACATCTTGACCGCCAAGCACTTCGAAGATCATCTTTCTAGCAAGATGCACGTCACTCGGGAGAAATCGCAATTGGTCTGCCTCCACCATTTTCTCAATGGAGGCCGAAGAGATGCAACGTCCCCGCAGATATGCGAATACCTTGTCGTCTGGATGTTTCGATAGGCCCTCTCGCAGCAGTTGGATATGCGAGCGAGACATCGCGCTGCTCGGCCGAGATGGCCGTTGCGGCGGACAGGGCTCTTTCGCGTCCGAGGGCGCGAACCGCACCCCATTGCGCGTTCGGGCGAACGCATCTGCCGTTGAGCAGCCGGTGGCCGCTACGATGAAATCCACAATGTCACCATGACTGCCGCATGCCTGGCATTTCCAACGCTCCTTATCATCCTTCCCAAAAAAGATGCAGAAGCGATTGGAGTGCGGGGTTCCGATGCCACAAGTCGGGCACCGCGGCCCCCCGAACGTGCGTCCTTGCTTTCGAACGGGATAGCTGAGATCCAGCGCTGTTTGTACGAGTGACATGGAGCCCTCCGTTGTTGATACAGCACTACTTGCGCTCAGTGCGCGGATAACTGCCCGGGAGAGATCGCGAGGTCTTCGACGTTTCCGCCATTGTTGCGGTAGGCAATGAACCACTCAGGCCTCTTTCCGGCACCAGACCAGGTGATACTCGCGTCCAGAGGATGACGATAACGAGGCTCGCCCTTCGACTTGCGTCTATTGGCTGGGATCGCGAGAACCCGGGAGAACATGATCTCCTTTTCCCAGGGTTTGACGATTTCTAGGATCACCTCGGCGAGCGGGCGCTTTCGTAGTCTAGACAGCTCGGCGATGGATTCGCGAATGGAGTCGTACGACTCCTTCACGCGCTGATCGACTTCTTTTCGCACCCCCTCCATTCGGTCCATTGCGGCTTCCAGATCGCCCAGTGGCTCAGGGATACTGTCATTTGCTGGTTTGCTTCCTTGCATTTCCGGCTTAAACTCCTTTAATACTCGTGCGGTGCTACAATTCAAGATCGGGAGTAATAATCTTGGCTGCAAAACCTTTCCTGTTGGCATTGTGTGCACTTGGGCCGTCCGTATCGATGGCTTCCCAGTCCCCGGATTCCACGAGCAACGCCGTTTTGGTAACTGTGCTAATTTTTATTGGCATTCTGGTTTTGGTGTCTGAGAAGCTGAGGACATTTGCGGCCTGGTTGGTGGTGAAACCTTTCATTTCTTTTGGCAAGGCCCATGTTTCGCTGGCGAAGCATTTGTTGCCGAAGGATGTTGTGTTTCCTGACGTGGCCAAGCGGACTGCCACGGATCAAACCCCTTGACGGCGGCCTGTCTAGGCTGCGTCCAACTCGATCTTGAAGGGTCGCATCCGCCCACTCGGGGTGCCTGCCACCCCGTAGACGTCTGATTCACTGAGGGACCTGACGGACGTTGCAAATCCCGTGACCTTCCCGTTGGCGTAGCGTGCTTCAAGGACCTGCGCAACGCACCGATTCGCCGCCTCGAAGTCTAGGTCATGGAACAGTGTCATCCCGAAGTCGTCGACCATCAGGAAGTCATACTCCGAGAGGAGCGACATGAGGCTGCTGCCTTGGTGGGACTCTTCCGCGAGAAGCGCCTGGACCATGTCATACGCCGTGACGTAGATTGCTGATAGCCCTGCAAGGCCCATCTCGCGCACTAGAGCGATGGATGTATGCGTTTTCCCATGGCCGTGCTCTGCGACCAGCACCAGATCGCAGTCGGTGAGGTGTTTGCTGACCTGAAGTACGTATCGATCCAGGAGTCGCGCAGCTCCCGGGAAGAACGAGGCCACGCTTCGGACGTTGGCTTGCGAATACTTGGCCGGTGGGTTCGTGCTCATCAACCCCGCGTTGAGGAACAAAACCGACCGGACTGCTGAAAGATCTGACACTCGCGACCCCTCGTGAAAACAAATAGTACCGCAAATGATACCATTTGTTATAGATCACAGGGGATTTCGCGTATCAAATAGTGTCACTTTGGGCTTTGTTTGTTACGTTCTTGCTGCACAGAGTTGGAACTGTTGCAGCACGGCCTTGCCGAGCGCAGTGCCAGAGGTCGGGGTCGCCTCCAGCAGGTCTGCAAGCCCTGTCAAGCCCTCCATCCCACCCGAGAAGAGCCAATTCCGCATGTCGTAGAGTGCAGCGCGAGCCTCTTCAATCGACTCAAAAACCAGAATGGTGTCAAGTTCTTCGCTAAGCCATGACAGCGTGGCCTCGTACTCGTTGATGGGTTCAATCGAGTAGCTGCCGTCATCCTTTGTATAGGCATCGGCGCGATAAAGCTTTGCATGCATTCCCTGGTCCATCAGCACGTCGTAGAGCCATTCCTGCTCTGTACCAATAAGTTCGCTTGGAGCTGGGTTGCCGAGGCGCCCGAGCAATTCCTTGGCCGTGATTCGCTCGAACATCACACGATCAGTCACGTGGCAAATCGTCTTGCGCTCGAGTTGAACCTGGGCAACGAACGATTCCATGTCTGGTGCAGACCAGCATTTCGGCAATCCCTTTTTTGGTACCTCAACAACGTAAAGCATGCGTCCCTCGAAGCAAACGAAATGACAATTATGGGTTATTGTCACGAATTGTAGCAGTCAATGCTTTCTCATTCCCGACAAAGGTGTAACAATACATTGTTAACTGCCAAGGTATTGACCACGAGCAGGATCGCAGGCGAGCTCCAGTTGTTCCAGGGTGATCCACCCCTCCCGGGAACTGGTGGCAAATACAATACGCTGCACCACGTCGGTGCTTGGGGACAACATGTAGACAGCGCCTGCAGCCCGAGCAATTGCAATGGCCGGGCGCCTCAATGTGGCGGAGACCGCCATCGCGTTTGCGAGTGCCCGCCACATCTCCCTCGAGCTGAATTGGGCCGTCCAAAGATCGGATGTGTGCTCGGGGCCATGGCCGCTGCCTGAAAGGACGATGAGGCCGTCACCCAGCTCAAACAAGGCCTCGGGATCTGCCCGCCAAGCTCCAAGGCTGGCACTCTCGCCAGAAAGCGACAGCTGCACTGGCAAACGGCCAATGAGCATCGGGAGATCGCGCCTCACTGGAGGGAAGCCGGCAATTGCTCTTGGCGAGTGAAAGGCAGCCTGTACTCGAACGCCAAGGCGATCGGCAGTTGCGTCCCATCGGATCGGGCTTGCTTTCAAGGTGCCCCCCTGCCCGCTCACGCTCCTGGGCACGCTTGATCGCGGCGCGGATAACTTCGGCCGTCCGGAGCATCGACTCATCGGCCAATTCTCGCGAAGCTGCGGGTAGAACGAGAGCGTCGTTGTTGCGCGCCGCGCTGGCTTCGCTGGCCTGTTCCGCGTGCAGATGCTCGACGTTCCGCACCTGGCGGCTGTCACTGCCAATGAGCGGCTCACCGGCCGGAGTAAGCACGGCGAGGCCGATCGCGCCGATGGCCACGCCCACCATCGCGCTCACGCCGGCGGCCACGGATGCGCGCCAGGTTGTGCCGGTTTTCAGTCCAGGGCCAACAGCCTTCAAGTCATCCGCAGGCTCAGGCGCGGTTTTGGTGTCGCGCCGCGGAAGCTCAAACGGAATCCATCCGCCGGGCCCGCCAAGGTCCAGCTCTGTCCCAATCGCAATCATTCAGCACCTTTGATTTGTTACCTCATGCAATTCTATTTGTTGTGCGCAGTTATCTCAAAGTCTCCTGCAAGTGTGGCTGTACTGCTTGCGCAGGTTTTTCTGGAGATTCCAATGAAGTTCTATACCGTGGTTGCACAAGATGGCCTCACCTATGTGGAACCGTTCGTTCGCTCGCCCGCGTCATCGCTTTCCGTCGTGCGGGCCTCAGCCCACCATTTCGCTCATCAGGTCGCCAGTGGGTGCCGATCATTCTGGAATTGGTGCTGATGCAGTACCGCAGTAGCGCTACAAGGCAAGCATGCGCGCCAGCTGTTCCGCCTGATGGTGGTTTTGTCGACCTCTACAGCTCTCTTGAGGGGTTTGACGGTGACGTCGAGCGCCTTTCGTACGTATCGCATAATTGCTATCGCGGCCAGACCATCTTGCCGGTTGAGGATGTGCCCTTCTAGGAGGGCTGATTTGACGCCCCATAGCGGCCGCCGTCGAACCGATTGCACCAAATGGTGTGTTCCATCCCAAATGCCGGCAGTAACAACTGTCGGCATTTTTTATGCGCAAAACGTTTTTCGTCCTGGCTCTGTGCGTTGCTTTGGCCAACTGCGCGGGCTCACCCAACAATCGCTCGCGTTACGGAACAATCAAGGAGGTGACCCTGGAGAAGGTGTACACGCGAGGCGCGTCAACCGGCGCTATGGTCGGTACGGCAGTCGGGATGCTATCCGGCAGCCTTAGCGGTGCCACTACCGGGTATGCCGCCGGGCTGGCAGTGGATGACGCAGCGAAGGATGTCGTCTACGACTACGACGCTTGGAACGTCCTGGTCGAGCTTGACAATGGAGAGGTTCTCAGGATCGGCAGCCGAAAATACTACGGAAGCCATTTCGAGGCCGGACAACGCATTGAGATCTATTCACCCATTGCGGCCGACGGCAGCGCACTCTTCAGGCCGGCAAAGTAGTCTGTGTTACTCAGGGTGTCCAAGCGCCACTAGGTCCTTCCCGGCCAGGTCACTCGGAGGGCCACCCTCCCCTGCCCGGTAGCCCGATAGAGGATGCGCCCTCCGTCCTGATGAACACTCAGCTCTAGTCGAGTTAGTTCGCCGCGTGTGTCCGTGCCGGCGAGAGCGCCCAGCTGGTCATAGTGCCCAGCAGGAAGCGCTGCCGGCGGGTAGGCCGTCCAATCAACCGGCGGCATCGTTTTTTCGAAGGCCGTGGCGCTTTGCTCTACCTCGAACTCGATCGTTTGCTTCTTTTCGCATGCTTTGAGGATTGCCGCGCTTGTGGAGCGAGAAAAGCAGATAGTTGACATTCGAGTTCCTGAGCTGGCCGCGAAAATTGCTAGCGCCGCGCTTCCTGTCGCCACGCTTCGAACTCGGCCGGATCGATAGCGGTCACGCGGAGCTTTCGGCGCTGCCAGGCACCGAAGTTTGCTCGTTCGATCGTGTCCTTGAACTCGCCTTTTTCCGGTGCGAACGACGAGATCGAGTGTTTGTCTGAGTCTGCAGCAAACTGGTGTACCAATGCGACCTTCTCTTCGAGTGTGAGCGCCTTGATCGCGTCGGAGGTCTTCTTTCGCAAAAAGTCCTCCTGGAGGCTTTTTAGGCGATCGCCCTTCCCTATCCCATTCGCGGGCGGAAGGCTCTTGTCAACCGGAGTCGAAGGCTTCTGCTCCTCTTGCTGCAAGCGGGCCTGCAGGTCAGCTCCCCAGTCGTCGGTGATGGCTCGCCTGTAGATCGCTCCTATGTTAGGGGAGGCGCCCTCCTCGCGTTTGGACGCGACGTACTCATTTGCGCGCTGAATGCTCAGAGCGACGGCCTCTGGCGCTCGGTCGCGCAGGTACTCCATCTGCAGCTGCGCGCTTATCTTGATCTGGGCTTCGCTAAATGCTCCAGACGACTCAGCTGAAAGTGCAAGCTGGTCCTTTTGCGCCACCGAGAACCAGAGACCAAGGACCTTGCGCCCCTGAGTCTTGAAGTTCACCGAAACGGCTACATCGCTGATCTCCGACTCATTGATTTTCTTCACTGGACCACTGATCACCCATTGGTTCAGGCGCTTGAACTCGGTGTACTCAGTGGCGGCGATTCCCATGTAGTCGCGGTACTGTTCAAGCGTGAAGTACGGTGTGCGCTGGACCCCTACGTAATCCTTACAGAGCTTGTAGACGAGGGCGTCATACTTCCCGCTGTAAGAGTTGAAGATCGACCAGTTGAAGATGTGGAAGATCGAGCTGTAGCTGTCGAGGCTTTCGATCGAACGGCGGATTAGCTTGGGGAAGATCACCCCTACTCGGCTTGAGCTGACGAACCACTCTGAGATAAACCCCGCGCCCACCATCGCCGGGCTTCCATCCTTCTCGAGCAAATTGTAGTGAAGCGGCTCGATGCGAATTTGCTCCAGATCTCGCTTGAGCTCGGACGTCTTTGGCTCGTAGCCCAGGCGTTCTGCCAACGTGGAAGTGCTGATGTAGCAGGGCTCTCCATCGACCAGTGCCCTTCCCGTTTGCTCAAAGAGCTCGCGGTAGCGCCTGATGAGCAAAAGCCAGAGCTTGTACTGGACCAGGGTAATGCTGTGCCGAACGTGAATAAATTCCTGGGGCGTGCGAAACACCGGCTGAGGCCTTTGTGCATCCGATATCAGTTCAAGCTGCATGCGATCAATGGTCTAGGTGGAGATGGTGCGCCACTAGACTATACGACATGTGCCGATCGGCACAAAGCAAAAATTCTTGCACCGGGGAGGGGGTTCTCTAGACCATAGCTCCGAGTTGCTCATAGGGGGGGGTTCTCTAGTCCATTCTTCGCCACCCCCAATCCCAGGGGTTTTTCTAGTCCATTGACACTGATCTGCGGCGCAAGGGGGATCTCTAGACCTTGGCTCTTAGTCATCTAGGCGGGGGGGATTTCTAGACCATTCCATTCGCGGGCCGTTTGAGGCTGTCGACCTATGGGCTGGGCACGCCAGTGGCACTCCCGTGTGGTGCATGTTCAAGTTATCCACAGGTTTCAGGGGATCTCTAGGCGATAGGTGGGGGATTCACTAGACCATAGGGGGAGATCACTAGACCATCAGGGCCTTGGGGGAGGGGGTTTTCTATACCTTTCTGGGGGGTTTTCCTAGTCCATGTGCACGCTAACTCATTGATTTTAAAAGAGAAAATAGGGTCCTAAAGATTGAAACTGCTTTTATTAAAAGAGTGCAGTAGTAAGGGCTGTGGATAAGTGAGGGTCGCGCCATCCCTGAGCCTCTTTACTGCCCTCTTTTTCTGAAAAGAATACAAAAAACATCCAGATCGAGCGAAAACGTACTGTTTTTTGTTCAGAAACGATTCCAATCCGTTCAGTTCAGTTGCACAATTGGAGCATTCCACCAATTTTCGGATAGGAGTCGATTTTTGATACTGCTATCCATCCATCAATGCAGCAGCCCAACGAAAAGGTTCGAACATGAATACAGCAAGTAAGACGTCTAGAAAACTCTCTGCCAAACGTTCTTGGACTCTTCAAGATCTAGAGGACATTGAGGAGCGCGTTGGGCAGACCATCGACCTGGTTCGAGATGCGATGCTCGCACCCGATTCAGTCAAGTCTGCACCGACCTTTTCGAGTGCTCAGCTGCTGTCATTCTGCGGCATCGACAAGAGCAAGTTCAACTACAGGCTGAGCAAGGGCAACCTTCCGGATGGGATGCGTGGAGACGCAACTCGACGGAGGTTTACATTGTCTGAGCTTCAGCAATGGGTGCGAGCCTGTCGGCCGAATAAGCAGAGGCCTGTTGGGGCCCAGGGCTGCGTGATCTCTGTGGTGAATTTCAAGGGGGGCGTCGGGAAGACTTCCAACGCAGTTACGCTCGCGCAGGGACTGAGTTTGCGTGGTCACAGCGTACTGGTGATTGATATGGACGCTCAGGCTTCCATGACCAACCTGATGGGGGTTGTGGGTGACCAGGACGGCGGTGGAGATGACGACCGAACGGTGTTGCCACTACTGGTTGGCGCTGAACCAAATATCGACTACGCAGTGCAGACCAGCTATTGGGCTGGTATCGATGTGGTTGCCGCGGACCTGGGGTTGTACTCCGCAGAGTTTGCGCTGCCATCTAGGCAGAAGGACAACCCGAACTTCGAGTTTTGGCACGTGCTACGTGATGGGCTGCACACGGCACGGGAGAACTATGACGTCGTCATCATCGACACGCCACCTTCGCTGTCGTACACCACGGTGAACGCCATCTTGGCCAGTGACGGGCTGGTCATGCCCCTGCCGCCATCGCAACTTGACTTCCTTTCGTCGGCGCAGTTCTGGAGCCTTATTAACGATCTGCTCACTCAGCTGATTACGAAGCGTGGCGGCACGAAGGAATTTGCCTTTATCGACGTACTGCTTTCCAAAGTGGATACGAACGATCCATCTTGCAGTGTGGTGCGCGAGTGGATTCAGGCGGCGTACACAGATGCCGTGATACCTATTGAGATCCCTAAGACTACTGCGACCTCGTCTGCGAGTGCAGAATTCGGGACGATCTATGACCTCGACGTGTCGAAGGTGAACGCACGGACCTATCGTCGCGCGTTCGAGGCATACGAGCGCATGGCTGAATTGATCGAAGAGCAGATCATCACTTGGTGGTCACGTGAAGGAGCGCAGAAATGAGCTTGAAGGACAAGAAAGATCGCGTCGACTTTTCGTTGCTGGGGACGAAGCGAAACAGCAGTGAACGCAGGGCGGGTGCAGTGGTGTCGACGGTGGCTGATGATGCAGTGCCGACCGTGCCGAACCGGGAACCTCGCACTGCGATCGGTCTTCATGCAGCCAGCATTTACGGCGATTCCGAAATTCGGCGTGAGAACGATCTGCTCAAGCAGCAGGTTCGAGTGTTCGAGGGCGCGCGTCCAGTGAAGCATCTTGATCCCCTGAAAGTGAAGGGGAGCAAGTGGGCAAACCGTATGGAAGAGTCCTTTGCGTCTGCAGAATTTCGAGCTCTGGAAGAGGAGATCGTGGCGGCCGGCGGCAACGTTCAGCCGATCAAGGTACGCCCGATTGAAGGAACCGACGAGTTTGAGGTCGTGTTTGGACACCGGAGGCATCGCGCATGCCGGAACGCGGGGCTGCCCGTTCTAGCGATGATCGCGCCAATGGACGATGCCAGTCTGTTTGCCGAGATGGATCGGGAGAACCGGGAGCGCGCAGACCTTCGCCCGTTCGAGCAAGGCATGCAATACGCACGAGCACTAGAGGAAAAGCTCTTTCCGTCCATCCGCAAGATGGCTGAGAAGTTGGGCGTGGATGCATCGGGCGTGAGCAGGCTGATCGCGATGGTGGACCTGCCGCGCGAGATACTGAAGGCTTTCGCCTCCCCGCTTGACATCCAGTTTGACTGGGGAAACAAGCTGGCGATTGCGCACACGGCATCTGCCGACCGCGTACTGGAGGAGGCCAGGCGTATTGCTGATGAGCGTGAGCGCGGCGTCTCAATCCCTGCGGCGAAGGTTTTCAGCCGCCTGATATCTGCATCGCCGACAGTGGCAGCAGCGCCGACTGAGTTGACTGGGACCGAAGGAAAGGCGGTTGTGAGGTATGGACGAGGAGGTTCAGCGAAGATCCATATCACCGGGCTTAGCAAGGCCAAGGTCGCTCAGCTGGACGGGCTGATTTCTAAATTTTTGGAGTCGGAAGGTTAGTCGAGCCGCACACAAACGAGCCCGCAGATGCGGGCTTTTTTTATGGCTTGGAGGTGGGCTGTATCGACTGGCAGCAGGTGTGGAGTGACTCCACACCCGGTGATTGGCGGAGGTCTGAGCCTCGCGAGTTTTTCCCGATTCTGGGGTGACTGGCGGTCATGGCTTCGAAATGAGGACGTTCGATGGGAAGGTGTGGAGTGACTTGATGCGACCGGTGGGTCACCGTGGGATGCATTCTGGGGTGTGGAGTCACTCCACGCTTGGTTGTCCCCGAGGCCTTTGTTCCTTCCGCGGATGGCCCGGAGTGGTGGAATGAGCAAAGGCTCTGCTTGCAGCGTTCGGCCTTAACTTTTAGTTCTGGCAGAGTAGGTGTGGAGTCACTCCACACGCAGTCGGTTTGTAGCGGCAGCGGGGCGTTGGTGGTGTGGCAATCCCGCGGTTAGGACTCAGTCTCCCTCCTTAAACGGGAGGTCGGATGCACCGGAGCGTAGGGGTGTGGAGTGACTCCACACCCCAGTTTGGTGAACCTATGTGCACTTCCCTACCAGCAGCCGAAGGTGTGGAGTCACTCCACACCCCTGCGAACGGGCTGATCTGCCCGCACCTCAGGCAGGCGAAAAAAAGCCACCTGCAATGCAGGTGGCTTCGGCTGGCCGCGGAACAAGTCCTGGGCGAATTGCTAGTGAAACAATCTCGAGTGCTGTTCATCCGTCACGCTAATGACGATTCCGGTCAAGGCGCAGACATGGATGCCATCGGCAATGGACGATAGGTAGGTGTCGCTGTATGCCTCGTGTGCGTCTGAGCCAGGCAGGTAGCCGGCGCTGGTAGCAGCTGCGAAAGGGCTGAGAAACTGAGACCCCGCTTGCAGGCCGCAAGCTGCTGTGAAGGCTTCTGCCATCGCGTCAAAGTTGAGGGTGGCTGGAGAGTCTGTCGAAGTCATGGAGAAAATCCTCTGTAGGGTAGGGTAGGGTAGGGGCGGGAGGTGCCATATCCCGGTACTTGACATAACGGAGGAGGTAACCGTAGGGCAACCTCCAAAGCCGAAGAACCACCACGACGCCCAAATGGTGCCAGCGTGGCGTATGTGGCAATGCGGCGCCGCATTGGCGTCGCTGCCAACGTGGCACCAAAGTTGCGCCAACGCGGTCGTATCGCTCTCGTTGGCGGTGCGCTTTTCGGGAAGTTGCGAGCAATGCTGCGGGAAGAAATCACGGACGAAGGTGAAAGACGCTGTTCGGTCGGAAGGTCAGCAGCGGCTTGTGCGCAGCCGCGTAAGGACCCATACAGCCCGCTCTACGAACTCGGTCGGGGCAAGGCATGGCAGATGCACGCCTAAACGTGCGAGGAAGCACTGGCGTTGGAGAGAGGAAGCAGGCGCTCGGCCGAGCAGCACGGAGCTTCGGAGTTGCCACACTCTGGCGTGCCAGCATGGCCCGACCAGGACGGGTTAGCCCGGGACCCTAAGCGACGAGGAGGGTTTCTTTTCGCCCGGCATTCATACCTGGTCGGAACTTTGCGATCCATTGATCAACAGGCTCGGGCCTCCCAAACAGGAATCCCTGCAACAGCTCGCACGCACCACCGAAGAACTTTGCCTGTTCGATGGTTTCGATGCCCTCTGCAACGATGCGAAGCCGGAGCTTGTTGCAAAGCTCGATTACGGCATTGCAAACGATCGCGTCGCGCTCCCTGGACGGAGCATCGCGTACCAGCGATCGATCAAGCTTGAGTTCATGGATGGGGAGCTTGGCAAGATGAGCGAGCGAAGAATAGCCTGTTCCAAAGTCGTCCATCGACAGCGAGATGCCCAGGCTCGCCAGAGACTCAAGCCGCTCAACGACTTCGGTCACCGGCCTCTCGAAAAGACTTTCGGTGATCTCGAGAGTTAGGCGCGCTGGTGCCAGATTGTGGCGATTCAGTGAGTCGCTGACCGTCCGGACAAAGTCAGGTCCAAGAAGGTGGCGTGGGCTGATGTTGACCGAAATGCGTGAGGGGTGCTGATCCCTAGAAAGAACGCTGCAGCTGCTCTCTAGGACCCATTGCTCAAGCTCTCCCATTAGCCCAAAGGTCTCCGCAACTGGAATGAACGCAGCTGGCGCAAGGATGCCGTGCTCAGGGTGGGCCCACCGGACGAGGGCCTCGGCGGCCGAGACCGCGCCGCCCGCATCTACCTGGCCTTGAAGGAATAGGCGGAGCTCACCACTTCTTATCCCGCGGGCAAGGTCGCCGGCGAGTGCGGGGCCAGAAGCGAGCGGTGGGAGAACCTTGGACAGGTGCATAGGATCCTCATGCCGGGCAGGAGCTCGCCATCAGTGGGCAAACTTGCCGTTTGTTTGTTGCGTACCAATTGACTGATAGCGTGAATTTTATATTTGTTACGCCGAAAATGAAAAACCCCGTGCACTTCGCAGTGGCACGGGGTTTTGATACGAGCTATTTGCTCTTCGCGGCCCTTAGCCACGGTCTTTTCTCACATGCTCGATGAACACCGAAGCGAGCCCAGAAATCTCGGTCCACGGGAATCGGCATGGTGGTCAAGCAGTCCAGGTTTACAAAGGCACCGTGGTGCTCGATTTCACCTTTCGTGAACAGGTTCCAGAGTATGGAGCTGGCCGCAAGTGCCATCGCTGGGTTGATGAACAACGCCTGCTTCTGCAGTGCCTCTGCGAGGGAGCACGACGGCGTGTCATCCTCCATGTGGTCCTGGCCACTGTCGATCAGTGCCGGAAACATCTCGCCCACGTGGGGTAGCCTCGTTGGGTCTGGTTCCGTTCGCCGGCGCCCCTGAATCTCCCCCAGCAAGATCTGGCCGTCGGAGGATCTGTTGCCCATGTCGAGGTAGTACGTGTGATCGCGCCTCGAGTTTTCGATGGCTGACAGGATCGCTCGGCGCGCGGTTCGGTTGTCCACCGCGCCTATGACTAGGTCGAAGTTCGAGAAGCCCTCAGAGTTGTCGCTGACGCGATCCACTATCGCTGTCCACGAGACCTGCGCTGCCATGTTTGCCCGATTGATCAGCGTGAAAGCCTTGTAGCTTCCAACGTCGCAGGGGTAGAAGGCCTGACGGCCCACATTGGGTGGTGACACAACGTCGTCGTCGATCAACGTGACGTGGAGCCCTCCAGGATGGCCAAGAGCAACCATGGCTCGATGAAGGTTCATCAGGTTCTCCAGCATCCTCGATCCAGTTCCTCCAGCGCCCACGAGCGCTACCTTCACCTGCTTCTGCGCGAGCCTTCCATTCAGTTGGTGCTTCATCGCGGTGCCCCCTCGATGATCTGGCCCAACTGGAACGATCCATCGGAACCGAGCTTGAGCTTGTAGTGCAAGCCCGCCACGCAGAGGCGCATTGCCACTGAGACCGTTGTGTCCAAGTCGCCAAAGACCGCTGAGACCTTCACGCTCCCGGCGTCGTCCAGGTCATCGACTGACGAGAATCCTGCAGGAAGGCGCCCGTGGCTGTGGATGTCCACGACCGCGATCTCGCCGGGCTCCAGTACCGGATTCCGATAGTCGACTCGGGTAGGAGAGGCGCTGAGCGCGTCTCTCATCGCGAGCCGCCAACTGTCAGTCGATGGGGCCCAGACAAACAGGGCTGCGCACTCATTCGGCATGGCCTGGCGAGCTTGCTCGGCAAACGCTTGCCAAATGGCGATCGGCGGGAACGAGCATTTCCACTCGACCATGGGCTTCAGAGGCCCATAGGGCAGGTAGATATCCGAGACTGCGACCCGGTGGCGCAGAGCCAGCCAATCGCTGCTCAAATCCTGCCACAAACCGTCGCTGGCCACTGCGTAGCTGACCGGAGCATCGTCCTGAAAGGGGAGGGTGCATTCGGTGGTGGCCACGCGCAGTGGAAACGCTTGCTGGATCATTGAATCCATGCTCATCAAAACTCTCCTTCTGGTCGTTCGAGACCTGCTAGGCGATCGCGTGTGTTCACTTCGATCAGGTCACCCACCGTGAGGCGAACTGCAGCGAGGCGACTCGTAGGGAAACGCCGGGTTGGCTTTTCCACCTGCGACTTCCAGAACGCCGCGGGATCGAGGCCTTTGACAAGGCGGTCCTTCTGGCAGAAGTTCGGGTGCGTGAACGACGAGCCAAAGAACATGTCTTCCCACGCCTTCGGCTCGAATGCACGCTCCGCAGTGGGTGTGTTTGCGTTCCCCACACAGACCTGGCCGCTGCCCCAGACGTTGAAGAATGGCGCTTGGAAGAGCTGTGTCTCAGGGGTTGGGCGTCCGGCACACTTCACTGCATAGAGATGCAGGTGTTGCGCATCGATGGTCATCCATACCAGGGCGGGGACTGGGCAAATCGCGTGTCCATCGAAGGACGCCTTGGAGGTGGACGACTTCTTGAAGAACATCGAGCGGTGCCCTGGCGGTGTCCACCAGACGAGCCGGTCGGCACCCTCCGCGAGCCGCGTGTCTTCGATCCAGCGGACGGGCTTTCTGACAGCCTGCTTAAGCGCAAGCTGTGCGTAGATCAATCCCAGATCCTTTTCGGTCATCAGCCTTCCAGGCGTCACCTCAGGGCGCTCGCGAATGACCGCCACTTCATGCACGGTCGCGTAGTCGAAGACGTCACACACGCTATCGTGGGAAGTCCTTCCTCCGTAGAGCAGGATGGCGCCCTTTAGTAACGATACCGATGCACTGCTTTGTGCGCTTACTCCCATCATTTGGAATCCTCCTTAAAAAATGACATGAACCTGCCGAGGCACGAGTGGAGGTCGATGAATGCCTTGAGGGCACGCACTCCGGCCCTCATCGCCTTGGGGTCCTCCGTTGATATCCGCCAGGTCCTGAAGGAATCGCGGTACTCGCTCTCCTGAAGCCACCGTTCGGAGTGCTCGACGACTTCCATGCAAACCTCGGGCGTATCCCAGACCACAAAACATGTGGATCCGAGTGCGTCAAGGCCTTCCATTTCGTGACCATCGGGAACATCTCCGTGGCTCTGGTCCCACTCGCCAAGGCGATGTCTTCTGCTCGCGTTGCAGAGGTCCAGGCCTGCGGCGACAACGGATTGGATCTCCGGGTCGGAGCAGGCCTTGAGCACTTCTTTTGCCTCTTTCAGGGTCATGCGTCGCGGACGATGCTGAGAGGCGCCTTCCTTGACGCCATACATCCAGCCGTGGCCCCCGGCCGCTGCGGCAAAATGTGATGGCCATACTCCTGAAAACTGCTCCTGCAGCTCAGCCACAGTGCCATTGACAGCTTGGTTTTCCCGTATGAACTCGGCGGCACCTTCGTCAGAGTCGCCGTCAAACCAACCGGCGAAGTACGCCGCGTGGCGCTGGAAGCTGAATGAGTACATGGGATAGCAAAATCCGGCGTCCTCGATCAGGAACCAGGCCCACCATCCCAAACCAGCTCGGTAGGCGTTGAGCTTCTCGACCATTGGCTTGAGGCGGAATAGTGGAATGACAGATTCGGGCGTGACCTCGACATGGACAAGCTCGGGATGGGCTTCGATGGACAACTGCATTGGGAGTACGTTGTCCGAGTCGCCATTCGCGCGCAGGTAGGTGCTCCATTGCTGGGTGATCGTCACCTGTAGATCTGTGAAGTTCTCACCTACAACCGGGACTCCGGCGGAATTGGCGGCGAGGATGAACTTGGCCAAAGACGAATTCGCCTTGCTTGCCCCGTCCTGTACCCGTAGGGGCACAAGTGGAGACAAGCTAGGCAGGCACCAAGCGCCCAAGAAGGGCGCTTGGCTCAACCCCACCTGCTGAACGCCGAACTCGGCAGAGGCAGGGGATTCGAGCTTTGACGAGAGTTCACCACCTGCAGGAGGGGGATTGAACATTTCGTGCTTTCATTTACTGATTGGGGATCTGCCTGGGCCAACGGGTCGGCCGAGGCATTCGAGAAGTGACCACCCGTTGCGATTGCTTGGATGGCCTTCAGATGCGCGCTCATCCCTTGCTGCCAACAGCGCGTTGGAAGTTGTAGGTAGCGACGCCAGCCTTTGTGCTGGGTCCTTCTACAACTGCAGTGAGCAGCTCAGGGAACTGGTTCGCGAAGAAGATGCGGATCTGGTCGGGGTCCTTGCCAGGAGCAGGGTCCGCCAGGGTCATCCCGTTGTAGGTGAACTTGCGTGTGAGGACGGTGGATTGCAATGCCATATTCCCTCCTCAGAGTGTGAAAGGAACCTGCTGCGACTCACCGGCGGGGCCTGGCGAGGCGTTTCCTTCGCCACCCTCGGCGGGTTCTTCTTCCTGGAGCGCTGGCGTCGATTTGCCTGGCTTCGATTTGTTCGATGCCGCGGCCGACTTGTCTTTCGCCTGGGCCACAGCCGCAGCTGCTTGCTCCTGAATGCCCTCGAGCTGCTCTTTGAGCGTCCCGTTGACTGTGCAGTACTCGCTGATGACAGAGGCAAAGTCGGCATCGAGCTCGGTGGGCGTTGCCACAAAGCTCTTGGCCAACAGCGGAGTTCCGGACTTGCCCGCGTCTGGGAAGACGTTTACCTCGAGTTTTCCTGCGCCGGCGTCGGTCACCTTGAGAGTGATCGCGACGCCCTTGGTTGCCAGATGGTGGAGATTCTGAAAAAGCATGTTTTACCTCGTTGAAAATGCCGCGGGATGCGGCTTCAGCGGTACTTGCCCATCAGAGGGTGGTAACCAAGAAAAAAGGCCCTGCCCCCGGTGAAGGGGCAGGGCCGTTTTGGTACTGGTTCAGTGGGACAGGTTCGTCAATCGTCGCTTGGAGCGATGGTCCAGTCCCATACGCCGGCGCCGATGGCGTAGACCGTCTTTCGCGTGCCATGCACGCTGATCTCTTGGGCTGGGTACGCCTTGGCTTCTGGGGTGCCTGCACCGATCACGAAGGCATCGGTCTCGGCGTCGTAAGTGAGATCGTCAACGATGTTGAGAAGGTAGTTCCCGACGGGCCACTCCATGTGCGCTATCTGGTCATTGCCCATGTAGGCAGGGACAGCGAGGCGCAGCCAAGTTGTATCCACTCTAACCGGCCAATACACCGGGCCGACAAACGAAACGTATTGCGCAAGGAACGTTTCGCGGAGCGTGATGCTGCTGTTGTTGCTGCCAGGCGCGCGATACCGCACGACTTCGCCTGTCTCAGAGACCACCTCGACCACGTGCCGGCTTGCGTTCTCGAAGAACCCGACTAGCGGCTTCCCATCGTCCTGACGCACGTCATTCACAAGGCGCGTACGCTCGAACGACAGCGATAGCACGGGGGTGTCGCCGTCCTGCGGCAGCGCGATGAGGACCAGATGGTCCTGCTCATAGTTGACGATGGTGGAGCCCAGTTCTGCGTGCCGGACCAGCAGGCGGCCCTGATCTTCTTTGGGTTGGATTTCGAGCTTCAGGCCAGGAGCCCAATTGATCTCGGCGGGTTGGGAGATCTTCTCGCGCAACGCGGCAATGCGTTCTTCGATGTCGCGGATTTCCTTCTTGATGTCTTCGTGGTTCATTGCACGGTCCTTTGCTTCGGGTTTGCACCGCGGGTTCGCGGCTTCGGCCGTACTTGCTCGGAACCATGAAATAACAAATAGACGATCAGCTCAGTGCAACTCCGCCTGCTGACTCAACATCAAACCCCAACTGGTTCTATGACTCTGACGCACATTTGATTGGACGAAAAAAAACCCAGCATTGCTGGGCTCTTGGAATCACATGACTACATGCTTCGCCAACTGAAAAGGTCATAATTCGGGTCGTTTGTGAAGCGGTCTTCATTGGGGTCATCCAACTGAACACTCGCAGCCTGGACACCAGCCTCACTCTCATGAGGAACTGCCTTCGTGACTTCTCTATCGACAACACCGCTCTCGTCCGCACCAAACATCATGGCCAGAACGAATGCGCCAGCAACAACAGCAAGCGACCCGTAGATCGCCAAAGTATTCAGGCCTATCCCAACAACCGCAGTTTCTGGCGCGTACCGCCATCCCAAATACATGCCAAGGCACCCCAGGCCCATTAGCAGCTTAATAATTGCGTTCATTTTATTCTCCGCATACTTCCAATCACTAATAGGCATTTTCCTATAATAGCTCGAATTAGTCAAGTGTTTGTTACGCATTTGTTGTGCATACTCCTCGCTGGAGGCGCGCACTAGGATCAAGGCCAGGACCAGATCACGCCGACGGGATGAAAGGCTCTTGCAGGGTACCCATGAAGCTGCCTTCCGGGAAATGCGTCAATTTCGCTTCTTTTTCGCGGGGGATTTGAAGCATCCGCTCGTCGAGAATCGGTGCCTTCGGCATTCAAGTTAAGGGAGAAACCATGTGGACATTCGACGGATCGATGGAGGATTTTCGGGCGCTGCGCCTGAAAGGAAACCAAATTGACCGCGGCGCTTTTGTGGTGCTGCTTATTTTCGAGACCGGGGCGCGTGAACTTCGTTCGAGTATTGAGCCCAACCGGCAGCTGCGCAAGTGGGCGGGCTCTTCGGAGAAGTCGGTCATTCGACTGTTTGCTGCGGGCGAGTTCCGCTCGCCCGAGCGGGTGTGTAGGGAGGCACTTCCCACCTTGGACGCTCTTGCTGCTGCGAACGATGATCTGGTGGTGGGACAGATGTGCCAGGTGCTTGCATCCTCCCGGTATCTACTGTCCGGGTCCAAAGACCCAGCCGACGGGACCGCATAGTTGAGACGCGACAAAGAAAAAGGGCTGCCGGATGGGCAGCCCTTCGAATAGGTGGTTAGCGACGCTACTAGCAGACCGTTCGCACCTCTAACCGGACGTTGCGCCACAAGGGCGCTTCTCGAATCGAAGTATAACACTGCGATGCCATTCTGTTCAAGCGTCAACGTTTCGTCTGTGGAAAGCGCTCTCTCAGCTGCTCGCCTCGGATCTTACCAATCCCTCGTCGTCGGAGCCACGCCACGCGCTGTCGTTGGAGCCTATCTCTGGGGACTCGAACTCAACACCGCATTCTCGCCCGTTCTAAGCATGGTGGAGGTAGTGCTTAGGAACAGTGTGCATAGGGCTGCCAGCGCCATGGTCGGGAAGCCAGATTGGTACTCTGACGTCCTCAAGAGCTCAGGCGATGAGGAGTGGAAGCGCAAGGTAGCCCGCAACCCCGCCCTCGCTGCCGACTTCTACAGGAAGGGCGTCGCCCCGCATCACAAAAAGTCCAGGACGACGAACGGCCGGAAGGTCACGCTTCGGCACTGGCGCTCACAGGCGGAGAGCAGTTTCGAAGAAATCACTTCCCGGCTCGCGAAGGCCAACGTTCAACAGGCGCCGGATCAGATCGTCGCGCATGCCATGTTTGGTTTCTGGTTGCATCTGTTGGGCCCATCTTTCGAGGCTGCCGCGAGTCCGTTGGCACTGTGGCCGAGTTGTACGGCCCAGGTCTTTGGAGGGGACCCGACGATGACTCGATCACGAGCCCATGCACTGCTCGTGGACATCAAGGGCTTGCGGAATCGAGTGTCGCACCAGGAGCCTGCATGGAGGCTGGGCAGACCTCTCACCCCGGCCGGCGTCCATGCGACGCTGTCAACAAGGGTTTCGGACATGCGACAGTTGCTGCGCGCAATGGAACCAGCGGTCGATCGATTGCTAGAAAACGCAGGGACATTTGATCGCTTGCGGTGGCTACTGGACCCAGCCACCATTGCGACATACGCGGGGGCCACTAAACCCGGTGCCGTCGACATGCGTAAGCTTTCGAGGACTGTGCGCAAGTTTGCCGAGCGGGCGAGTCGCACGGTGGGCGTGGCCAATCCCATCGTGACTCACGCTGTCACAGTCCAGCATGCGGGAAAAACAATGATTGCCATTGTTCCAAACTACTAGTTGTGAGTCTGGGCTTGGCGCGCCGAGCAAGGACGTCAAGAGAGGCCCAGATCGGGCTTAAGTCTGGTCGCAGCCAGGCTCACCTCACTCTCATCGCCAGGTCGGTATCCAAGCGCCTCTGCAGCTGCTAGCACGCGCACAGGCGGGTAGCCGAATTGGTCGGCCGTGATGTCTACAACAAACTGACGCTGTCCATCCAACACGGCCTCTACCCAGTAATGTCCTTGCCAGCGGCCTTGGACGTCCATTGCGCCCAGTCCAAGAGCACCGTTGCCGCCTCGAACGCATGCCTTTGCCAAGGCGAACCGATGCAATATCTCGACCAGAAGCACCGCCGCGTGGAGGCAGCTCCCGGCACTTGTTGCGCAGTCTGTGCCATCCCGGGCCAAGCCCGGCTCAAAGGCCTTGCGAGTGATCTTGGCGCAGGAGATTAGGTCTTCAAGCGACGCCATCGCAGCAATGTACCTAGGCGCGCATGGACAAGAAAAACCCCCGGTGGCAATGCCAACCGGGGGTAGGGGAATAGGGCGTCGTGCGCCGGCGCCTAAAAGCGCATCATCTTGGGAACCAGGCCCCGGTACTCGAAATCCTTGATGCCTAGAACGGCATCGACGAACTCCTTCTTGGAACCATTGCGTGCTTTCACATAGCCATCGCCGAGCTTCTCCTTCAAGCCCAGCTCGATGGCCACGGCGTCAACCTCGTTCTTCGTCAGAAGAGTGAGGAATTCGCCGTTGAGCTTCCAGTACTGAGTTAGATCAGTCTCGATGGCCTTCAAGAGCCCGCGGATGTTGTCCACGGACATGCTGGTTGAGACATGGGCGGCAATCAGGTCCACAGCAATGCGCAGGTGCCCAGGTTCGATCTCCGTGAAGAGCTTGTAGGCCTCGGGTAGCTTCATCAGCTTGGCAGAGCCCGCGATGGTCATCCCATCCTCGCCTGCAGCCTCCTTGATTGCGTCCAGCAGCGAGTGCGAATCCAGTGAGGATGGCTGGGTGATGCAGATCGCCAGCAGTACCTGCCGATTCTGCGACGTCGGTAGCTTCGGCACGGCCTTGCGAAACACAGTCCGCCAGATCTTCTCCCGATAGTCCTGCACGGCCCGGCTCGGCTCCGCACTGGCTTCAGCCTGCTTCTTGGTAGAAGCCGCTGCAGAGGCCTTGCTAGCTGGAGCGCCGCCCGGCTTGCTGATCCCCGCCTTCGTGCCTGTTCCCTGAGCCTTCGCGGGCCCGCTGGCCGCCGCTTTCTCTGCCTCAGCCGCCTCCCTTTCCTTTTTTCGGGCATCGACGTGTTGAGAATTGCATGGTACGTTCATGCACAGGTTCTTGAACACCTTGCCGAGCTTGTCCGGGGCGGCAGAAACCGCCGCACCAAAATGCTCGCAGGTCCTGCAGGCCAAGGCCTGCTCCGCGCCCACACCCTTCAGGCCATCCGCGTGCAGCGGAATGACAGTCAGGTTCTCACCCGGGCGCACAATCCGCACCACCTGAAACTCTTCCTTGAGGCTGTCGGCCGTGGCCTGCAGCTGCTCATCCGTCTTCTTGTCGTAGCACTGCTTGTTGGTGCACCTGCCATCGGAGATGGCCACGCCGAAAAGCGCAGACTGGCGAGAGCTGTTGTGATGGCACGGGCCGCAGTCCGACTTGTCGAAGATGGCCTTATCCAGGAGCAGCGAAGCAGACTCCAGATAGGACCGCAACTCCACCACCGTCCACATCTTCTCCTGCTTGAGAAGGTGATCCAGCGCGGAATCCTGGGTCTCCTTGCGGCAGGCCGCCAGCAACTCGGCATGGCCGAGGTTCAGGACTTTGTGCTGCAGAGCGTCACGTACCTTCTCCGAGGCGTTCATGAGCGCGAGCCGCTTCTCAAGTGTGGGCAGTGACCAGCCCATCCGCTTTGCTGCCTCGGGGCGGTCACCCTTGCAATCTGCAAGTGTCTTCGCTGCGCCTTCCGCCTCCTCGACCGGAGTCATTGGCTCGCGCTCAATGTTCTCGGTCAGCGCTGCGGCGTTCGCGAAGGCTTGGTCGCCTTTGCGTACCAGCGCTGGCATGAGGCCCTCAGGGCCGTACACGGCCCCGAAGGCTCGATGGCGGCGTCCACCAGCGACGAGCTCGTAGCGGCCATCCGCAAGCTTTCGCAGGAGCACAGGGGTGTGAAGGCCTTGAGCACGAATCGACGCTTCGAGCGACCGTTGTCGGTCCGGATCGAAATGCTTGCGCGGATTGTCCCCGAGGACAATGTCCGCCCACTTCACCTTCATCAGTTCGCCCTCGGGCGCCGCTGGGACTTCTATCGTGTTTTCCATGGGTAACCTTTCAAAAAACCAGCTGCGGGATGCAGCTACCTGGTCTTTTGATCGGCGCCGCAGGATAACGACCGCCCGACCAGGCGCTGGGGGGATCTCATGACCTTCGGACTTGAAGGGAGGACGCTTGGGTCAGCGGCCGATGCACAAAGAAAAAAACCCAGGTCACCGATGAGGTGACGCTGGGTTTTGGGGATGTGCTCAAGCAAGGATGCGGGGTTGGAAGAATCCCAAGGCAACCTCGGCCAGGTCGAGCGAAGGCTCTGCAAAGGGCTTGTAGCTCGCGGTTCGCCCGGCGCTGGATGGACCGCTGCCATGCTGCGCTGGTAGGCGAAGCTCAGTGATCTCGAATGTGGCCAGCTTGTAGCCGCGGCGCGGATCGATCTTGCACGTGAATGTGCAGGAACGGCGAAGCAGCTGGTTGAGCTCGACCTGATCGCGGAAGGCGCCTCGTTCGACTTGCATGGTGCAGTTGTGCGAACACTCGGGAAGCAGGCTCATCTTATTGAGCTTCTTGAACTTGTCTTCGTCGGACAGCTGCAGTAGCCCAGGGATGGATCCGCCGTTGCCTTCGTAGAACTGGTCCGCGAGGTTTTTGAGGATGAAGGTGACTTTCATGATTTTCTCCAGGGGAAGGTGCGTGGAACGCGTTGTTTGAGACCGCGGCGCGGTCCTTCACCATGGATTGAGCGTTGCCACCAGATAACGCCAGTAGAGCTCTGAGATTTGTTGCGATGGCCTGTATTGCACAATACAATTGTTACGTGCGCCTTTGCACATGAGCGCCAAGCTGTTCCAAACCATGCCCTCATATCGCCCGTCCACGCGAGAGTCTGAAAGCCCAACCTCGGAGACCTATTCAGAGCTGCAGGCGGCCTACGACTTCTTCAACGCAGAGCTCTTCGCGGGCGAGCTGCCGGCGTGCCTCATTACGCTGCAGCGAGAAAAGCGAAGCTACGGGTACTTCTCGGCGGAGCGGTTTCAACGGGCGGATGGAACGCGCACGGACGAGATCGCGATGAACCCCACTTACTTTGCGACGCTGCCTCTGGTCGAGATCCTCCAGACGCTGTGCCACGAGATGGTGCACCTGTGGCAGCACCACCAGGGAAATCCAGGGCGCGCCCGGTACCACAACATGGAGTGGGGGCAAAAGATGAAATCGATCGGCCTTATGCCCTCAGACACCGGCCAGCCAGGAGGAAAAGTGGTCGGAGACTGTATGGCCGACTATCCCATTGCGGGTGGCCCATTCGTGACCGCATGCGAGAAGCTGCTGACCCGGGACTTTCAGATCTCGTGGCACGACAGGTTCCCTTCCGCGCGCGTCGTACTGACCAGCCAGCAGAGCTATGGCCTGTCGATGGACTTGCCGGTGGCGCTGCTCGCCGTTGCCGGGGTGCAGGCGGCCGTGGCGTTGGGAGAATCCCTCGAGCATGCGGGGCAGGATAGGCCGCAAGAGGCACTGCGACCCAACAAGAGCCTTCGCGATAAGTACCAATGCGCATGCCGGACCAACGTGTGGGGAAAGCCCGGGCTCAAGATCCGCTGTGAAGGATGCGGCCAGCTGTTCGAAGTCGTGTCGCCCTGAGGCGAGGCCGGCACAGCAGAAATGAAAAAGCGGCCCCGATGAAGGGGCCGCTGTGAGAGGATGACCTAGAACAGCGCAAGCTGCTCACGGCGCTGGTTGACCACGTATTGCGTGGCCGACTCTGCGATGGGCGTGGGTGTGGGAGGCACCGACACCTCCTGTGGCGAAGACACGAGGTCTTCGGTAGCGGGCATGCTGAGGACCTCACGCATTGCGCGGACTGCTCTTGGAAAGTAAAGACGCTTGTCCCATCCTCCCAAAACGTGGGCCGGCGTGACCCAGTGCGCCCACTCTGTCATCGCCAGCGAGTTGCCGTGAATGACGATGGCGGGCACATGGAGGAGAGAGAGCTGGACGTAGGCCATGTGGACGGCGGTCGAGTCGATATCCTGCAGCGTGGCGTGCAAGTAGTGCTGGTAGTTCACGTCCTGATCGAGCATGGCCTCGGCATAGGCGATGACCATGCCCCCGGCTCCGCAAGCGGGCTCATTGAGGGCGATGTGATCCTGCTGCTTGAGCTGTTCCTTCACATCGCCTGCTGTCATGCGGGCCATGAGGCTTGAGACGGGGTAGGGGGTGAAGAACTGGCCCTTGCCGCGTTCGCCAAGCTCGAGCGACATGAACAGGTCTCCGAGTGCATCGCACATCCCGAGACTCAGCCACTCGACGAGCACCGCAAGCGCCTGACAAAACCGCGTGATTTCCTCTGGTTGGTATTTTGCAACGATCTCAAGGTACCGTTTCTCGCGGGCATCTCGGTGGATGGGATCCACGGCGTTGCTGAAAGAGAGTGCAGAGACTTCGCAGAAGTCGGAGAAGACTGTGTCCAGTCGGTGCGTCCGGGCATTGGCGCGCAGGAGGTCGCCCATGTCTTTTGCGTGAGAGCGGGGCCCTGAAACGAGTTTGTGAGGTTTTTTGGAGGAGGACATAACTTCGGGAATGGGATGGAAAAAAGGCCACAACCGAATGGCTGTGGCCTTTTGGGAATCGCGCCCGTCTGGGGATCGTTGGCGCAACGTGAAAGCTGGTCGTGATCGCTAGAGAAGCCCTTGGAAGCCCTCAAGCCATTCAGGGCCCAGCTGGTTTCGGATCTGACGCAGAAGGGAACCGTCTGGCATCGATTCGTCCTGGCCAGAAGCCCAGGCGGCCGACAGCGCTGCTTTCCATTCCTGACCGTGCTTGGCGGCGAAGCGCTCCAGCGCCTGGAGCTGGGCAGCCGACAGTTCGTCGCCGGGAGTCGCGGGCGGCTGGAAGGGCGCCGCGTGCGTCTTCAGTTCGTCCGCGAGGGTGTTCCACTCGGTCGTTTTGCACGCCGGTGCATCTGGCTCAGGCCAGCACACGGGCGAGAAATGAGCATCTGGCCGTGGGTAGATCAGCAGCGCGTCTGGTCCGGCGGGCTCGCCGGCAGAGGGGAAGACTTGGAACGGATAGCGAGCGCGGCCGTCTGTGGTGCAGACGGGCAGGCTGCCGTGCCCTTTGGAGATGAGCTCCAGGGTCACTGCGTGGAGGTCGAAGACGTTCAAAGTGTGGAGTCGGGGAATGATCGTAGAGGGCATGTGGAAATCTCGTGCGTGAAGAAAAAAAGGCCACAACCGTGAGGTCGTGGCCTTTGCTGGAGGTGCCGACTCGAAAGTCAGAACCTGGGATCCTTACCAGGGACCGTCGTCGTGGCTGTCGTCGGCAGGAGGTGCCGAGCTGCTGTTCGAACCCGAACCCTTCCCTGCAGGTTGTGCAGGGGCGGAATTGCCGGAGGGCTTGCTGCTCGGGAGCAGCTTCATGACGTTCGAGACGATCTCGTGCACGTACACGGTCTGGCCGTCCTTCTCGTAGGAACGAACACGAGGCGATCCAAGAATGAAGACGGGCGCGCCCTTCTTCAGGTGCTTTGCAGCAGTTTCGGCGTCGCGCCCGAGGACAACGACGTTGTGCCAGAAGGTTTTCTCTTCGCCTTGAATGAACTCGGATGTAGCCATCCGGAAGTTCACGACAGTTTTGCCTTCACGCGTGGTGCGTGATTCAGGGTCCGCGCCGAGGTAGCCGAGGAGGATAGTTGCAGAATACATGGTGAATTCCTATGAGGTGGGAGTGGGTTGAGAAGTCTCGCGAGCGGCGAGTACATCCTCATTTGTTGCGGTGTCGGAGATAACAAGGCCCGGGAGCTGCAGCTGCTTCGCGTGTGCCGCTGGCGCCGGTGTCGTCGCGGGTGGTGCTGGGCCCTCGAGTCGCGCAATGGCCTCAGCTACGATGAGCTCTCTCACCCGCCTGGAGAACCCGCTCTCGCGGGCCGGTGGGCGCCCGGCGTTGTAGCTGTCCTGGAGCTCGGCATCGACGCGACGAACCGCGAGGTAGAGCCACTCGTTGAACGCCGCATGGGTCTTCCAGATGCAGAGGGCGAGGCGGACGATGGTCTCGTCCAGGCTGATGGAGGTGCGGAAGGAATCATGACGTCGCACGCGGACCACGACGATGCCGCGGGCGTCGGGCACCAGGGATGTGTTGCTCATGGCTGGGGTTCGGGAGTGATTGCGAGCAACAATTTACCATCGAGGTAACAAAAAACAAAACGCGAGCATTTCTGAAGCCGCGCAAGTGGTTGCGCCAGCGATCAGCCCGGCTGTGCCGGGAAGGTCTGGCCCAGCGAAGCTGGGCTACCGGAACTCGAGAGATCGTGGCAACGGGTTACCGAAGCGACCGCCCGGCTTCGCCGGGCGGGCTGGAACCCGCTGGACCGTGGCTCGCAGTTCGGGTTTGGATAACGGGTTGCACCGGAAACGTGAGCCCGGCCTACCGGCCGGGCGGGAGGCCGGGTCGATGGAAACTGAGCCCGGGGGCGAGCGGGTAACGGGTTACCCAAAGTGGCGCCCGGCAGCGCCGGGCGCGGTACGACCTCCATCAGTCGCGCCACCTCCCATTGTCGAGCGAGGTTTGGGTTGCCTAGGCCGCAGGATGCGTAACGGGTTACCCGGTCGAGTGTGCCCGGCTGTGCCGGGCAGAGTCGACGAAGGAGTGATGCCGCGATTCTCCGGCTTGGCGGATCACATGAACCCAGTGCAATTCAGATCGTAGTGCAACAGGTTACCCCGGAAAGGAAAGGGGAGCTCCCGCAGGGAAAAAAAGACAATCGCAAAGCACTACAAGAGAGCATTACTGCGAAGTTTTGTCCAATGAGTTGGACAAGAATGGAGCAAGGGGGGAAGAAGAGTGGAGAAATGCGAAGAGTAGAAACGAGAGCGAGAGGCAGAGCGAGGGGGAGAGAGAAGGCGAGAAATCGAGAGCATTACAGCGATGGAATCGCTGTGGGGAGGGAGAAGCGAGAAGCGGGAGATTCGCGACAGTCGAGGGAAGGCGATGTGCGAGAAATGGCGCCATTCGAACCAGGCGCAACACTTCGAGTAGAGACGCACCACTGAGGGTGGTGGTGCGGATACACCGGGGCACGTGAACTATGAGAACTCACGCGGAGGAGGGGAGGGGAGTATCGAGATCTTCGAACCGCCAAACGACCTTGGGATGAAATCGACGGTCCACGTCGTATCCCGCAACCTGCAGGTTCTGTACGATAGCCTCGTGGATCACCAGAAGATCAGCGGAGGTGTCATCGGCGCGGCCTTCGTTCTTAGAACTGGACAGTTTTGATACTCGGCTGATTCTATTGAGGCACTCGATTATCGATTCTCGCTCGGCTGTAAGAGACTTGAAGTTGAGAATCACATCCGTCACGAGTTGCCGGTTGGGAAAATCTGCTAGTCCGGCACCCACCATGTCCGGATGAAATCGAGTGACAGTCCGCGTGTAGCTGCGACCTGTGCCAGTTGAGAACCAGCGCACTAAGGCTGGAGTATTGGGGCGACCATCGTGCTTCCGATACCAGCGAATATCGAGCTTCCCGTGCATGGGAGGCTGGCCAATCCTCAGGAGAAGCGCCGAATAGTCGATTAGCTCATCGATTTTGTGAAGTCGATCAAAGAGCCCAGCGATTCCCACGCCAAGTTCTGTGTTTTTGAGCTCGGCCCACAGCGAGTCGCGGCGACTGCCAGGAGAAGCGCCAGGATCAGGAAGGCGGAATCGGCCATTGGGAGAACTGAAAACCATTGAATGCTCTCAAACTTTTGATATCCGGGCTGGGCCGCGCTCCAGCGGCACAGCTGCCCCGTTGCGAGGACGTAACAATTCTAGAACATCCGCACCGTGCAGAAATCGTGCATGCGAATTGACACGCGCCACGCCGTTGGAGCACGTGCGGCTCCGGCGAAATCGGGCCCGTGATTCCGATGCCTTGCGGCCACTACTCGCGATTGGCTAAGGGCTTGCAAGCATGCGAGACTTGGCGCGGGGTGCCTCGACCGAGGCTAGCGGGAGCATGTGGCGACCCCTAATAAGTTATGTAAGCGCGCCAGGACGCGGGTAGCTCAGTCGGCACCGAGTGCGGCCAGGTCGCGGGGCGTAGGTTGGTAACAAAGCTTATTTGGTGCTGCTACAATGCACCCGTATCAAAAAAGGAATGTTGCTGTGCCCAAGCTCATCAAGGAAGTGTGCGGAGCCATCGTCAGTGGTGCTTTGATCGTTTGGGTCGGGGCGATGTTGCTCACGAATGATCCCTGTGAGCGCCTTTCTCGATTCGACTGGCTTCCGGCCGCTGTCGTGCACGCTACGGTATTTATCGCTGAACCGTTCGTATCAAAGGGGACTGCAGTCGGGATAGGCGACTCCTTGAATGTCGTGCGAAACGGCTTGAATGGAATTTTTGCAAAAGTTGTACTCAGAAAGTCAACTGAGGAACTGAAGTGCAGCGCGCAGAAACCCTCGAATACTGCGAAAGACGGTTTGACGGCTGAACCCGAGCGCCCCTCATCTGGCAACAAAAAGATCCCAGAAATAGAGGAGGCTCGAGAACTCTTGAATAGTCTCAAGCACGAGGCTTCGAAGGAAGAAGTTCCTGCTTCCAAGTGAAATACGCACACAATCCATTTTTCCAACCCGAGGTAATCGAATGAAACGAGTATTTGCGCTGCTTGCTATTGCGGCTTCCATGTCGGTTTTTGCTGGCCCGAAAGAGGATGCCATCCTTGCCAAGATGAAGGAGATTACCAAGTCTCCGGGGATATCTGTCCAGGCCACGCCCTTTCCGGACCTGTTTGAAGTGCACCTTGGGGGTGGGAACATTGTTTACACAAATCCAGCTGTGGACTATGTGATGCTTGGTAATCTTATCGACCCGAGTACTCAAAAGAATCTCACGGACGAGCGCCGCTCGGAATTGAACAAGGTTGATTTCAAATCGCTGCCGCTGGAGCGCGCGATTAAGACGGTGAAGGGGAACGGGCAGGCCAAGATTGCTGTTTTTGAAGACCCCAATTGTGGGTTCTGCAAACGGTTGCATTCGGAGCTCAAGAAAGTAGATAACGTAACCGTCTATACCTTCTTGATGCCTGTGCTTGGCGCCGACTCGGTTTCCAAGGCGCGCGGAATTTGGTGCGCCCCGAATCGAGCCAAGGCCTGGTCCGACATTATGAGTGGGGGGCCGATTCCTGATTCGAATTCTTCCTGTGACTCTTCGGTGGTCGATAAGAACCTGGAGCTCGGCAATACCTTGGGAATTCAAGGCACTCCCACTATCTTTCTGGCAGACGGCCGGCGCCTTCCCGGATTTGTTACTGCCGAGGAGTTGAAGAAGAACATCGCCTCTACGAAGTAGCAATAGCCTTCTCCTCCCCCCTTTGGCCCGTTCGACGGGCCTTTTTTTCGCCTGAAGCGCAGGATTGGCGCCAATGTGGGCGCGGAGAAGGGCCATTGCCGGTGCTGGGCGCCAAGATGGGGCCACCGCCGTTGCCTTGCTTGGTGCTGACTGCCAGCCGGGCGCAGATTTGGCGTCAAAAGAGCGTAACAATGTTGCCAAGTAGCAAAAAACATTTATAATTTGATACGCAACATTTGTTATCACTACTGGAAAGCTATCTCATGACCTGTCCCGTGATTGGATTTGACCTTGGCCACTCTGCTTGCAAACTGACATTCGACGCCCCCGTTGGTGTGCGTCGCATGTTGTTCCCTTCCATCGCCTGCCTGGCCCAAGCAATCTCGAGTCCCGCAGAGGCAGAGAGGGCGAAGGCGGAAACGGTTGAAGTTGGCGGGCGGGATTGGTTTGTGGGTGACACGGCGCGGCATCAGGGGAAAGCGGCCACCGCGTCGGGCCTGAACGATCGTTGGGTGGAAACTGACGAGTTCGCCGCCCTTGTTGAACTTGCCAAGCGGCGCATCGAAGCGGCCGGGGTCAAGGGCCAGCAGTTCTGGATCGTCGGACTGCCGGTGGGATCGTATGTCCCTCATCGTGACGCTGTCGGGAAGCGGATGACCTCGATCCTTGGTCAGGATGCGCGGGTGCTGGTCATGCAGCAGCCGGACGCTGCCTACTTTGCGCACATCTACACACGGCAGGGCGGGCTGCGCCCAGGTGTCAGCCCGACGAACGAGTCTTGGGCGGTAGTAGACGTGGGCTACTTCACCACGGATTTCGTACTGTATGAGAACGGTCGCTACATCGAGTCCTGCTCCGGCCGATACGAGGGCGTGCGGGTGGTGGCGGAAACCGTGATGCGCGCGCTCGAAGCCCGGGGCATTAAGCGCACGCTTATCGACATCGAGCGCATCTTGCCCGTTGGGAAGCTCCGCCACATGGGAGAAGAGGTGGACGTCTCCATGGAGATCGACGATGCCTTCGCTCAATTGTTCTCCAACATCTTTGACCAGGCGTCACGCCTGCTCGGTGATCGTGTTGAGCTGCTTTCTGGGGTGCTGGTCGCGGGTGGCTCTGCCTCGGCACTTGCCACACGCATGAAAGCTGTGTGGCGTCACACGCGTCTTGTGAGCGACGATCACCAGGAGGACTGTGCAGCCCTTCATGGGTCGCGCTTCATCATCAGCGAGGGCTACTACCGCTATGGCAAGGCCAAGCAGTACCTCGAAGGTATGAATCTGGCCACGGCGGGGTGAACATGGCGAACTGGATCAGAGACAGCGAACCCATGGAGTCCATACGCGTTTCCTTCCGGGCGGACCCGTACCGGGACCAGGCGGTGCATCAAGCCCTGTCGAAGCTGCCGTTCCGTGCGGGCGGCGCGTTCGTGCGATTCGCTACCGCCCAGGCGATCGCTGCGGGCCTGGTGAATGTGGACGACTTTCTGCGCGGCCTAGCGCCTCAACGGGCACCCCGCGCTGTACGCCCCTCCACCCAAGTGGCATCGCCGATGCCTGCCGATGCTCAACGCGTCCCGCAGCCACCAGACGCGCAGCGCGAGGTGCCTGAGGCGAAGCGCCCGACGACGGATGCTGAGTTGGACGCCCTTCGCGCCACTACGCGCTTCTAGAGGGGGCTGATTCATGGTCAATTTGATTCTGTCTGCGCTGCTGGTGTGCTTTGGCGCCCAAGCATTCGCCAATCCGATTGGCGACGTGGAAGGAACGGTCGTGGGCGTGGTGGACGGGGACACGTTGGATGTTTCGACCGGCACCGTGGTGTACCGCGTGCGTCTCGCGGCAATTGACGCGCCCGAACGATCGCAGGCGTTCGGTCAACGAGCCAAGCAGGAGCTCGCGGCGATGGTGCACGGCCGACGTGTCTCGCTGCGTTGCAGCAAGCAGGAGCGAAGGCCCGAAGGGCAACGAAGTCGCGAGATCTGCACGGTGTTCAGCGGCGGCAGGGACATCAACTTGTCGCTGGTATCCCTTGGCTGGGCCTGGCACTACAAGGCCTACGCACGGGAGCAGTCAAGCGCAGACCGGAATGCCTATGAGGCAGCGGAGGCCTCCGCACGGGCAAGTGCCCGGGGCCTGTGGGAGGACCGAAATGTTGTGGCTCCGTGGGCCTATCGGCGTGATCTGAGAAAAGGAGTACGGGAATGAAGTCAGTAGAGGAACTAAAGCGGGATGTTCTGCCGGCACTGTTCGCGGACTCATCCAGGGTCGCGGAGTACGGAGACGGCGCATCGGGCAAGGAGGCTCTGCAGGCGCTCTCCGACTTGATGGAGCGGGGTGCAGTCTCGCGGCTGGCGGAGGCGATCGAGGCGATCGTGAACAAGCTCTCCGACGCTGATCCCAAGCAAATTGCCAAGGCGCCTAACTGGCTCGACAAGCTGCTGGGCCGACATGTGGAGCGTCGCGTCCGGTACGACGTGGCGAGAAAGTCTCTCGATGAGCTTATCCAGGCGGCAGCTGGCATTGAGCAATCGGTGCGGGACACCTTGCGGATGGTGGACCAGACCCTGTCGACCCACGAAGTAGAGACAGCACGCCTTGACGATCTCATCCGCGCCGGCCAGGAGTACCTGGACGAGAACCCCCAGGCGGGGATGGCAGCTGCTGGACAGCTGGAGTTCGACAAGCCGCGCGAGCGATTTGCCAGAAAGCTGGCGAACCTCGCTACCTTGCGCGCTTCCCACGCCATGTCGTTCATGCAGATGAAGCTCACGCGGGCTCAGGCGGTGGACATGCTGGATCGATTCGCTGAAACCAAGAGCGTGCTCGTGCCCGTTTGGCGTCAGCACACGCTGGCCCTGATCACCTCGAAGCACATGGATCCGGCCATGGTTGGCGAGGCCGCGAAGGCTCACACGGCGCTCATCCGAAGCCTCTCGAAGAGCCTTGAAGGCGTCAAGTAATACCCCAGGAGATCAACATGAAAAGTTCCATTGCTACCCGCCCAGGAAACTCCCTCGTGACACTCGACGAAGGCGAGCTGCGCAAGCTCGGTCTCACGGCCGCCGACCAGGCCGAGATCTCCCAGGTTGCGATGCGCATCCAGCCAGAAAACCCGCTCACCGTCTCAGAGTTCGGTCGGGACGTCGGCGAGCATACTTCTCGCTATGCGGACAGCCTGCTGGATCAGGTGCGCAACCGTGACCTCGACGTGGCCGGCGAGAAGCTCTCCGCTGTGGTGCATGTCGCCAAGCGGATGAACCTCGGGGTGCTCTCGGACAAGCGCTCTCGCCTGCCTATCGTGGGTCCCTTGGTTGACCGAATTCGCCTGCGCTCTGGCCGAATCATGGGGGAATTCGACAGCACCCGCCAGCAGATCGATAGCCTTGTACGGGAAGTTGAAGCTACCCAATCCGGAATTCGCGAGCGGAACGCGGGGCTGGAGGATATGCACGTTGGGGTCCGGGAAGAGCACCGCCTCCTCGGAATCCATGTCGCAGCGGGGAAGATGCGGCTTGCCGAGATCCGGGCGCAACTCGTCCAGTTGCGAGAAGGTGGCCAGGGGGATATCCAGGCTGCGCACGAGATCGCGGACCTCGAAACGGTGGCCACCAATCTGGAGAAGCGGATCAACGACCTGATGGTGCTGCAGCACTCCGCGCTGCAGAGCCTGCCGATGATTCGGCTGATTCAGTCGAACAACCAGATGCTTGCGGACAAGTTCCACACGGTCCGGGAGATCACTGTACCGGCTTGGAAGCGCCAGTTCATGCTGAAGCTGACGCTCAATGAGCAGCGCAATGCGGTGGAACTCGCGGACACCATCGACAACACCACAAATGACCTGCTCAAGCGCAATGCAGCTCTGCTGCACCGGAACTCCGTGGAGACAGCAAAAGCAAATCAACGCTTGGTCATCGACGTGGACACGCTGCGCGAGGTTCAGACCACGTTGATCAAGTCGGTCGAAGACGTCATCCGCATTCACCACGAAGGGATCCAGAGCTTCCGGCAGGCCGAGGCACAGATAGAGAGCATGCGAAGCGACTTGCAAGCCAAGTTGTCGCGTACGCCGGCGGCGGGGACAGTTTCTTACCAGGAGGCGGCATGAGATCGAGTGCTTCCGTTGATGCCAAGCTCGCCGTATCGGAGCTTGCGAGCCGCCGCGAACGATGGGCACTGGGCCAGACGCGGGCGACCTGGATAGTGCTCGCGATGCTGGTGGTCACCGTGTGCGCCGCGGTGCTCGTTGGCCAGGTCGGTCCCCAGTCGGCGATATCCGAGATTCAGGTCCCCGAGTCCCTTGGAAATGCCCTCGGAAAGGCTGGGAGCGGTGGTACAGGGCTCAGTCCCGAACTAGAAGCGGTCTTCGCGCAGCTGCATGGCTTTACCAGCGGGTATATGGTGAAGGCGCTCGCAGTAGCAATGCTGCTAACAGGCCTCGCGGTGGGGGTAACCAAACAGTCGATCATGGCCCCTATCGTTGGCATATCGACAGCATGTACGCTGGCACTCATGCCGTCGATGCTCGACTCTATGGGAGGGGATTCCAAAGGCCGTTCGCTGGCCGTCATCGCGCAAGAAGCCGTTGAACGGCACGATGCCGTAGTTCTTCGCTCCATCGTTGCAGATCTGGACCGAGCCGTGCAGCTGGAGGGTGAATTCGTACTTGCCCAGATGGGCCCTCGGAAGGGCGAGCAACCGCGTCAGTCGCAGGCAAAAGCGGTACTGGCGAAGCTCGCTGGGCAGAAAACGTTCCAGCCGAGGGCTGATGTGCTGTATGCCCTAGAGAAGAGTGCTTATGGTGCGGCCCAATCGGACGGCGCCAAAACCTATGCAATCGAGCGGGAAGGGCGCGTGGCAATTGCTCGTATGGCAGCCTGGGCCCTGGCAACAATGACAGCGACGGCAACTGCCGCCCTGGGCGCGTGGCTCCTAGTCAGCCTCCTGATCGCCCGTCGGATCCGGCGCATCAGCGAGTTGCTCGCTGCAGACTGATTGTTGAAACCTTGTACTTCCACCACTGAAAGGAAAATCATGAATCTCCAACGTACTCAAGTATTCACCGGCATGGCGGCGATCGCGCTGTTGATCGTCGTGTTCGAGGTCGTCCCAATGCCTGCCAAGGTGATCGAGTTCAAGTGGCTCACTGCCTTACTGGCCGGGCTGCTCCTCGTGATGACCACTGCGATAGAGCTGACACAGCGCAAGGCCCGAGAGGAGTTTGCTGCCTCGGTTGAAGTGGCGGTTGGCATCCGCCGGTCCAAATGGGGGGTTCTCAAGCGGATCGACGTGATGTTCGTCGTCTTCATGGCAGTGCTGCCCTTCGTGCTGATCGCCAACTATCTGGGCATTTCGCATGAGTCTGTTGCGGAAAAGCTTGGGATATCGCCCCTCTTGCTGGCCATCTTCGCTATCGCCGTGACTGGAGGTAGCATTTGGGGCGTGGTGCGCGGTCTCGGCTGGAAAGGCTCGCGGCGAGGAATGGAAGAAACGAGCCAGGCGAAAGGGGTCTAAGCATGGAAACACTGTTGGAAGCGTCTTTCCGCGAGCTCGGCCGCGGCAATGGAGAACGTGCCCTTGAGCTGGTAGAAGCTTCCAACAGGTTTGTTGACCTGGTGGACTCGTTTTACCCCCGGGCAAAGCCGTACGTCCCCGTGAGCGCCATGTCCAGTGTGCTGGCCCTTGAGGCCTATCTGCTGGTGAACGTTGAGGACGTCTTCGCGCAGCTGCCGCAGGACGCTGAAGTGATCGAGATGCGCGGCTTGCTCCTGCTGCGCGAACCTATGGTGCCGTTGAGTTCCACCATCAACTAGCTGGAAGTGGCCCCAAGAATCTACATAGCGAAGGGCCAGATTAAGTTTCGCTCGGGCAAAAAAAAAGAGGACACATAGTGTCCTCTTTTGCTATTTCGCCAGTAAATCAGTTGCTGGTCGAAGGGTTCATGGCGCGGATGTAATCCATCTGACCTTGAACCACATAAAGTGCAGCCAAAGCAATATCGCCTTGACGCTTGTCACCACGCACGGAAGCGCGCTCAACCGCAGCCCAATAGGACCTGAAGAGTTTATTGAGGACGTAAAGGTCCTTCTGAGAAGAGACTTCTTGAAAAGTCTTAGCGACGACAGTGTCAGTGCCCGGAAAGTTCCGAGCGATAGACATGTTCCAGGCGCGTTGAGCTTGGTCAGCGGCTACAGACGTGTTGTCGATTGCGAACGTGTTCATGGGAACTCTCCGGATAGTTGAAGGAGCCTCGGGGGAGGCGGATTGGTTTACGGTCCTTCTTGTCACCAGAAAAGTGATAACCAAGGGGTAGGCGTCGCATCGTCGAAACGAAGGCCTGCCCTGAACGCCGGGTTGATGGTTTTGCCGCGCCTAATAGTCCATCCCCAGTTTGTACGGATGGGCTTCGAGAGTGAACTTGCCGGTAATGGATTTGAATCCGAGTGTTGATATTGCGTCGGCAGGTGAAACAGGTTTTTTCCAATTCACATATGCCTGCGTGAGGAGTGAATATGAGTGAGCCAAGTTGAGGATATGGATCCCCCGATGTCTGCAGCCCGGTTGATTCTCGGAGAAGCATTCTTGGGGAAGGTTAAATTGTTTCGATAGTTTTCATTTGGCACCAAAATGGTGCCAGAACGTATTGAAAAATTGATGCGATTGTTAGGCGTCCGGCGTCAAAAATTGGGCCAAAAGTCCACAGCGCGGACTTTTCCCGCTACCAGGTTGCATTCCGTCGGTATCCTCGACGCAGGAGTCGAGTTGCAAAGGTAGGGTTGGGCGTATCTATCGCCAGCGGCGGATCTTGGCGCACGGATGATCGGCATGCGAGGTTCGATAGGGGCGAGGCAACGTCGAAACCATATCTGTTTGGTCACTTGTCGACGTCGGTAGCAATTTGGTAGGTGGTTTCCGTATTGGTGCAGACGTCCAAAGCTGGCATAATTAACAAATAAGCAAACTTAGTACCTCGATATATTTTGATTCGAGCAGGAGCAATCATGAAGGCGTGGACCAGTGGTCAGCGACACCAAGGGCATGGGAAAAGTGCCCAGATGGTCAGGGCTGGCCGGCCAGATGCAGTGGCGCCGCGCGGCATCTTTCTGACCAGATACCAGAACTTCAAGCTGCTTCATCTCGCTTTAGGTTCTGACGTGCTGTTGACGGCAACAAAGGCCCATGTCTCGAAGGACCGCGCGGAGCGGATCTTGGCGCAGGAGGAAGTGATTGATGACCAACTGGCAGAGCACATGGGCAGAATGATCCAGGCGCCTAGCTGGTTTGATACGGTCGGAGCTGTACTTGATGACACCTTTGTCGAACGGATCAAGTCTTTCCAGGCTGAAGATGAAGACGAGACGCACAACCCTATGAGGGAGACCACAATGACCGCACTCCGAGTCCAATCTGACGTGAACGAAATGGGCGCCACCTCTGGTGGTGGGCTGAGCCAGCAGGGCAGCGCTCCCGCTGCGCCGTCTTCTGTCGCTGCGAACGCCGACCAGCGAGCAGCGGGCCCCAGCCGCGGCGTGGAAGATCGCTACGACCTGTTTGCGGCCTGGCTTTCGAAGGAGATATCTTCAAGGCCTGGCCTGAAGTCCGAGATCACTTCCTGGCTTGGCATCGAGCTATGGATGCTAAACGGCTGGCTCAGCGCTCGTCGCCGCATGTTCCTCAATGACGTGGAAATGCTCAGCAATGCGCTGCTGCAGCACGGACATTCCTGGGGCAACCAGGTGCGGGGGAAGTTCGATGAGTTTGTGATTCGCCAGCTTCCCACCGCGCGCGGTAGAACCCGTCGGTCGCAGTCGGAAGTGGGCACCGGTGCGGGCGAGGCTGTGAATGAACTCGTAAGTGCCGCGGCTCAGGCGAGCGCGAGCGGCTCGTCGTCCTCCGAGGCACCTCCGCCCGCTGCGAAGCCCGCACTGGCCCCTAGCCAGGCGTTGGCAGGGCCCGAGCATGCTGCCGGAAAGGTGGCGGCCGGAGGAGCAAAGGCTGATGCACGGCAGCGCGCTCTGCCTGCTGGGCCTGGAGCCGTGGCGAGCAACCGAGTGCCCGCAGCGCCAGCCAGCCAGAATGTCGCGGGGAGCTTCGAGATCGTCGAGCCCGGCAACCCCGAACCGGTGATGGCAGAGATTGTTACGGCGGCCCGGAGTATCGCTGCGACCCTCGAAGCGGCGATGAACATGCTCGCTGCGTCCCGCCAGAAAAAATGAGGTAGCCGGCCAGCCGCGCCGAGTAGCTGGCCCCGGCTATCGCCGACCAGCTCGCGGCGACGACGCAGCGCTTCGCGGCTGCTTTGGCCTTGTACACGGCGCGTCCGCCTTTCGCACCAAAGTTTCTACCTCGTTCACACTGCCGATCGGGTAAGGCGTGGAGAGCTGCTCCACCAAACGGATGGCGAGGGTTCGGGCTCTCTCCAGTCCGGTGCAGGCCAGCGCGAGAGCAAACTCGTCACCGCCCAGTCTTGCCGCAATGTTTGTTGCATGGAAGACGTTCCTGGTCGCATGGGACTACTGGCGATGGACAGCGCAGCGAGTGGGGGAGCGATCTGCGATGCCCCTTCCGGGAAGCGTTGGACCGGGAAAGGCGCCCAGAAAGCGAAAACCGACCACCCCCTTCGGAATGATCGGCATCGCCGGCAGCAGTAGTAATTGCCACCTAAGGATTGAGTCCCCTTGGTGTGAATTTACTCCTGCAGCCGCGATGACGTCAAGCTGCGCGCGCAACTGTTTTGTTGCGTCTGTCTACTGCCTTGGGCGTGCCGTCATGCCGGTGACTCCGCGTTCAGCTGCGCGACAAGGCTGGTCCAGGTGTTCGCCTTCTCGATCACGTGGCCGTTGATACGCACCTCGAACTCGGTGGTGTGCACGTAGGGGCGGCCGGTGGGGGATACGGCGAGGCTGTGGATACGAGCGCAGCCTGGCGTGGGGGACTCGCTGAGGTGCACGAAGTTCTCACGCCCGACGACGTCCAGTGGTTGGGTCCAGCCGCCGGCGTCGAGCAGGACAACGACTAGATCGCGAGGAACGCCGTCGGGCGCCGGGGCGCGGCCCTGAAGCTTCTCTAGGAACAGCTCGAGCGTAGCCTCGGGCACGCGCTGTACGCCCGACTCCCAGCGCTCCCAGGATCGGCGTGAGGCATGCACAAGCGCGGCAGCCTGGGTGGTCGTGAGATTGAGGGCTTCACGCGCCGAGCGCAGGAAGTGTTGCGAGCTAGTGGTGAGATTTTGCATGGTCGGACTCCTTACAAGCCGCAATGATACGCCGAAATCTGGCAAAATGGCGCAATGCGACACAATGCCACGATGGGCCAAGGGAATCCGGTGGTTACGATGACAAATTCTCAAAGAAAAGAATTATTTGTCACGCAGGATAATGATACTTATGATGCGTGCGTTTGGAGTAAAAAATTGAGGCCTGCCTGTAGGGCTTGGCCTCTGCCCGCTGCCGACGGCAGCTTTTTGAAAATTTTGCGCTCGCTGGAGCCCTGGGTCAAGATGGATAAATGACCAAGTGCAGCTGGCGGCCGCAGACCTCTGGGAGATGAGCCATGGCGCGCCTGCGCTACTTCTGCGATCTGGGGCCCGGCCCCGATCCGGTCCCGCTTCAGGGCGTGTGGCCCATGGCCAACCCGGAGTTCGCGCAGCGCTTTCCTGGGGTGGCCGGGCTGTGTGCCGACGGCTACTCGCGCTGGGTCGGCTATCCGCAGGTAGGTCCTGGCGGCCCGCTGCCGGTGACGCGGCGGATCGACTACAAGGCGCAGCCCTCACGGCACGACTGCAACGTCAAGTGCCTGCATGGCAAGGCCACCGGTACCTGCGAATGCCAGTGCGGGGGGCGCAACCATGGACGCGGCGTGTTTTCACGGCTGGTGAGCCCACCAGCGCAGAAGGCCGCGCCGGATACGGCGGCCCACAACGAGGTGGGGCACTCTATCGTCCAGGCGGGTGCCATGAAGAAACAACTTTTTATGCAAAATTTAGATCCCCTGCTGGACGCAGCCACGGACTTTGCGATGGAGCCGCGACATGACTGAATACCTGCACGACATTCCAGGCCTCGCCGAGGTCATTGCCAGTGTGCCCACCGATGGCCGCGACCCACGCCACAAGGCACTGCTCAAGGCCCTGCGCGCAGTGCCCGGCCTGGAAACGGTTGAGTTCGCCACCAGCCGCGGCAACTGCTACCTAGCCCAGCGCCGGGTTTTCACCGCGGCGGGCGAGCTCGTGCACGAGGACCTTGCGGCCTGGCTGTCGCAGGAGTTCGTGAACGACGGCGCGCGGGCCAGCGTCACCCACCAGCGTTTGCTCGCGGCCGACCTGCGGCTGAGCACCACGGAAATCACCTCGCTGTACTTGGTGGTCGACCGGGGCGGCGACGAGTCCAACTTCCTGCAGATCGAGGTCGAACTGTCGAGCGAACGCCTGGAGAACCGGCTGATGCAGGACTATGGCTCGCCTCCGCGCGACGCCCGGGAGCTGCTCTCCGAAGCGCAGGGGCAAGAGTTGCCGCCCGAGGAACAAACGCCCCTGGGAACGCCGCGCTACCGGCTGCGCCGGGTCGTCGATATGGCCCGGTTCCTGGAACTGATCGACGCGGACGAAGAGCTGCAGCGCGCCCGGGTGCGTGCTATGCGGTTCACGGTCTCGGACTCCCAGTCCGAAGGACCGCCGCGTGAAATTGGCTACAAAGAGATCGATCCCGGGCTCGACAAATACCCCGCCAAGGGCCGCCGCCTGTTCAAGGACTGGGCCGCGAGCAGTGCCGGGCAATCGGGCCAGCGGCTGTGCCGCCACTGGGTGATGCAGATCAGCGACTCGAAGGACAAGACCACGAACCGCCGCTGGGTCTCCCTCGTGCCGATGTGGACCTTCGACAAGAAGCTCGCCGAGGTGGAGTCGCGCAAGGGCAGCGTGCACGCGCTGTATGACAAGCTCTGCACCATCGACCGGCGCACGGGTGCCCCGTTTGCCTGGTTCTTCTATCTGCTGCACGGCAACCGCGTGCACGACGGGGCTGGCCACCGCGTTCTGGAGGCGGCCGAGGCTGGCCAGATCAACCTCCCCGAAAACGACTACCAAGTCCTGCGCCGCTGGCGTGACCGCGAATATGGCTTCTGAAACAGGCTCGGCCATCCGCTGGGACACCTCGGACCGCGCTGCGCACCTGCACCGCGTGCGGCAGCGCGAAGGCGAGATCCTGGGGCCCGAAGGCCGGGCGCGGATCGACATGCGTGCCAGGGCCGTGCTCGCGCCCGCCAACGCTGACCGAATGCGCCTCGTCAATGAGGCTATCGGGGCGCCTTCGCGCGCGAAGGCCATCGTGTGGCTGCACCGTGCTGCCGACCGGCTCAGTCAGGCCGTGGCGCGCGAGGTCGCCTGCCGCCGGGGTTGTGATGCGTGTTGTCACCAGGACGTGGTGGTGACCCAGTCCGAGGCTGAACTCATTGGACGGGCCATTGGCCGACGGCCCGCAGCCGTTCCCGCCGGCGCTGTGTCCGTGGGGCGCGACCTGAACGAACCGCCTCCGATGCCGGCACTGCACACCGGCCAGCCATGCCCCTTCCTTGAAGCGGGCGAATGCGGGATCTTTAGGCACCGTCCGCTCGTGTGCCGCCTGCACGCGAACTTCGACGAGGACGCGTTGCTGTGCCAGATCGTGCCAGGGGAGTCGATTTCCGTGCCGTATGTGGACACGTCCATCGAAAAAGCGGTCTACCACGGCAAGGTGGCCGCCGGGGGCCTCGTGGCGGACATCCGCGACTGGTTTCCGTCAGAAATCGGGGAGCAATAGCAGTGGACATGGATGCGATGAACATACTGCACCAGCAGCTCGCGCCGGAAGTGCGCGATGTCGCCTGGAGCAGCAACTGTGCCGGCGAGGTGTTCGCCCAAGGAGGCTCGGCCGACGGCCTGCGCATCGGGCACTTCCAAGGGGACGCGGAGCTGGCCGCGTTTGTCGTCGCGGCGCATGACGCCTGCCGAGCACAGGAGATGGGGAAATGATCACCAGAGGGCACTTCATTGGGGAGATCGTGGATGCGTTCACGGGTATCTCCGAGCGGGTCGAGACTCGCAACCGCTTGGGCATCACCGATATGAGCGTCTTCACGGAGGCCTTTGTCGGCGAGCTGCTGAACGCGGTGCTGGGTACGGACTTGCAGTCGCTCAACGATGAGCGTCCCAACGAGCCCGGCCTCGACCTGGGAGACAGGGGCGGCCGGTACGGAATCCAGGTAACCGCCACGGCTTCAAGCCAGAAGGTGCGCCACACCCTGGACGCCCTGACCGCCGAGCAGGCGAAGGCCTACGAGCGCATCGTGGTGTTCTGTCTGGGCAAGAAGCAAACCAGCTACAGCGTCGAGGGGCCATTCAAGCATGGCGTGAAGTTCGATTCCGAGAAAGATATCTGGGACTTCACCGAGATCGCCCGCATGGTGCTGGCCTTGCCGCTCGACAAGCTGCAGGCAGTCCACCAGGTCGTGCGCCGGAACACCGTGCAGCTGCTGGTGGAGCTGGAGGTCCCCGACGAGAAAGGCCGCTATCCCACAAACGGCTATGACAAGTGGGAGGCACGGCCGCCGCTCAAAGTCGGTGACGGCAAGGCCTTTCTGAAGTTCTACGAAAAGGAGTTCGGCGAGCTCGAAGACGAAACCAAGGTCGACGTCGTGAAGGCATTGCCGACCCTGGCCAAAAAGCTGCGCCGATTGCCGCGAGTGACCCGGGAATTCCTGGCCATGCTGATCGAACGCCGCGAGCATCGCGAGCCAAGGCGCAATTCCCGCGACGCTGCGATTCACGCGGAGTTGAACAAGGTGCTGCGCGAGTGCGGCGGCAAGGTCAAGGAAGAGCTGGACCTGTTGATCTATGAGGGCCTGGTTGATGTCGATGGCGAAGATCCGCACGAATCTGGCGCCCCTGAGATCTTCATGGACCTCACCGATTGCATTCCGTTGCGTGAGGGTCTGGTCGATTTCATCAAGAGCCGTGGCCTAACGGTGCGCCAGGTGATCGGTGGCGCCGACCTTTCCGCGTTTTAAGGACCGGCCATGCACAGTGAAACGTTCGAAGAAGGCCCGAGCTGCCAAGTCGGTGCCGATCAAGCCTGGAAGCTGCTTCCCCAGCCCTGCCCCAGCTGCCCGTGGCGCCTGGACCAGACCGCGAAGGACATCCCAGGGTTTTCTGTCGCGAAGGCGCGCGACCTGGCGGACACCTGCCCGGATGCGCGTGGACACGGACCGGACTTTGACGCGAAGGTGTTTGCGTGCCACCAGTCGAGGGTTGGCGAGGAATTCGCCTGTGCTGGCTGGCTGGCGACCGTCGGCCACTGCCACCCCAAGGTGCGGCTGGCTTGTGTCCAGGGCCGGGTGCCGGAGGCCTCGCTGGCGCCTGGCCGGGACTGGCCTGCCCTGCACGCGAACTATGGCGATGTGTTGCGCAAGCTGGAGGCGTCCGCCGATGACTGCGCAGCCTAGCTCGGGGGTTGCCATGGCTGACACTGCAGCACGCGCTTTGGGCGGAACCCCGGTTGTCGATGACCATGGCCACGCGCTCGAGGCGCCCGAAGCCGCCGCGCCGCGGCGCCGGCGCGGGCGTCCGCCTGGCGCGCGTGCGAAGACCACGGAGCGGCCCATCACCGCGGACGACGTCGCCTTCCTTCGGGCCACCGTGCAGGGCGTAGATGCGCGCGTAGCCGCTGAGCAGTATCTCTCCTACCTGGGCGTGGCGATCGAGCGCAAAGCGGCCGACACGTACGGCGACCAGCTGCGCGGGCGCGTCCTTGCGATGGCCTCGACCTGGCCAGAGCTTGCCGAGCAGGCGGCCATCGTGTGGCCGGAGGGCGCCCACCCTGCGGTGACGGGGGCGGATCAAGCCCTCGCGTCCCCGGCCCCGGGCGGGCCGGCGGCGGATACCCGCCCCAGCTTGCAGGAATTCGCGGAGCGGTTCGACGCCGACATGTACTCGGAAGCCGAGCTCATTGAGCTGTATGAGGAAGAGTTTGGTGCGGCTGCACCGCACACCGAAGCCAACCGCCCTGCCCCGGAGCCAAACCCGGCAGCTGCCGAGGCCGGCACCGGCGACTTCCGCCGCAAGCTGCAGGCCCTGGACTGGATGGACCGACGCCTCGCGGTGCGGCCGCAGCGAGAGGATGCGGTCGCGCAATGGCTCCAATTGACACCGGTACAGACGCAGGCACTGCGCGATGCCGGGGTGGTCAGCCTGGGCGACTTGCGCGACTGGATGGCGCTCAAGGGCGTGCGCTGGTGGAATGCGATACCGCGGTACGGGCGGGTGCGCGGGCGCAGACTGCAAGGATGGCTGGACCAAAGCGGCATCCTGCCCGGCAACGGCCTGGAGGAGCCGGTGCGCGCCCCGGCCGGTGAGATTCAGGTACACAGCGGCCAACTCGTGCCCTTCGGAGAGATAGTGTGGCCGCCGGCGCTGCAGGGCGCGGTGGGCGGCTTTAGGGGAACGGTGAATACGCTGGGTGCCCAGGACGACCTGCAGGCGATACTGGCGTGGTTCGGCACATTGCGCGACAACAGTCCGGCGACACAAGAGGTCTACCGGCGCGCGATCGAGCGGCTGGCGCTGTGGGCGATCACCGAACGCGGCCGTGCGATCTCGGCACTGGAATCACCTGACCTGCAGATGTTCTTCGATTTCCTGCGAAAGCCGCCTGCCCACTGGGTACAGACGCGCGTACGCACGCGGGCAGCCTCCGACTGGCGTCCGCTCAAAGGTCCGCTCAGCGCAGCGGGGATGTTGCAGACCAGTGTGGCCGTTCGCCAGATGCTCACCTACTGGTACGGCACGGGCTACCTCGCACTCAACCCGGCGGTGGGCATGCGGGGGCCCAAGCGCACCGAGGTCAAGATGGACGTTATGCGCTCCTTCAGTGCCCAAGACAAGGAGGTGATCCGCACCGTGGTGACCAGCATGGACGATGGCCCGCGCAAGCGCCGGCTCATTGCGATGATCCGGCTGCTGCAGACAGCAGGCCTACGCCGCGACGAGGCCGCCAGAATGACCTGGTCGAATCTCGAGCGCATGCGCATCGATGGCGAGGCCTCGGACAGTTGGGCGCTGCGCTTCGAGGGGAAGGGCAAGGTGGAGCGGATCGTTCCACTTCAGGACGCGACGATTGAAGCGCTGGAGGCACACCGTGCCGACCGCATCGCGCTGGCCGAGTCGGGTGACTTGGATGCGTTCAAGAATCTGGAGCCTGCAAGGATGCCCCTGCTGGGCATTCTCGACGAGCGGCTGGCCGGAAAGAGCGAAGGAAGCGCCGGCGACCTGCCTCACAATGCGCGGCGCGAAGGGAATGCGGACGGCGGACTGAGCGCGGCGCGCATCTACGGGCTGCTCAAGGAGTTCTTTGGGAAATGCGCAAAGATCGCGGGCCCGAAGAGTTCGGATTTTTTGGCGGCCTCCACGCACTGGTTGCGGCACACCTTTGCGCATGACACGATTGCAGCCAACGAAGGTCAAGATGGCGCTCTGGCCGTGGCGCAGGCGCTGCTGGGCCATGCCGACATCAACACCACGATGATCTATGTGAAGGCCGAGCTCTCCTCGCGCAAGGAGACCGTGGACAAGATCCAGTCCATTGTTTGAGCAAGTCGCTGGCGGAAACCTCGCAGGAGGCTTTATGCTCACGGGGCCACTACCCGCTAGTGGCATCCCTCCCCTCTTGCCCATCGGCAAGTTCAGGCCCACCAGTTGGTGGGCCTTTTTTCAACATGGGGTAATCTCACTTTCGGTGCAGAACACCCGGTTAGGAGTTCCGGGTAAACCCTAGCCCTTTGTTTACAAAGCTCATGTTGTCTACCCTCCTGATTTTTTTCAAAAAAGGCTTTGAAGACGCGCTGCAAGTTGCGAACCGGTAGCCTGCGTTAGCCCCGTTCGGCCATCGACCAAAAACAGCGACTTGCAAAACGGTCGATAGAGCCACGATCGGTCATCCACGGCCACCCAGTTGCAATGTGGGAGTTTGTTGGCCCAAAGCCAGGCATGACACTCCGCCTCCCGGTCGTACCCCACCAGCGTATTCGGGACGTTCACCAGTTCGCAATATCTGGGAGTGACGCCATCGATCAAGGCGGTAATGTCCAGAGAGAACCTCTGCAGTAGATCCTCAAAGGATTTTTCCAGGCGCCAAGTGCTGGTGATCACAACTTGGCACGCGGGTACATGCCGTAGCGCATCTTCCAGGATCGGCAAGCAGCAAAAATGCTTGGACGCGTGGCAATGCTCCGGGTGCAAGACCCCATCAAAATCCAGAAAGAGTATGGACACAGCGCTACTTCAGAAACAGATTTCCAACAAGGATGAAATTTCTACCGAGTTAGCGAACAAGTGAGACTAGTTGGTCGTGGTCTTTTTAGTCTCATTAGGCGGAAATCGGGAGGATGTCTTCCCGAAAGAGTGTCCCTCCCCAAGCCGACTTTGGTCGGGCGCTGCGGCAATTGCGCACCGCACAAGGCTTGGTTCAGGAGGACATGCTGCTGGCGACGAGCCGCCGACACATCAGCCGTATCGAGCAGGGTCATCAAGTTCCCAGCATCCGCACCATTGAGGTGTTGGCCGAGCAGATGCAGATCCATCCTCTGACCTTGATTGCTGCCGCGTACTGCCCGGACCTGGACACAACTTTGGTCAATGAACTCCTCAAGACCGTCAAAGCGGACTTCAAGGGCGTCATTTCAGACTAGGCGTGGCATTCCGAGTCGACCTGTTCCTTGGCTTGCTGGACAAGCATTTGAAGTCCCTGTACAAGCCCGGCGCCAATGGCGGTGGCATCTTGGCGTTGCAGCATCCGATTGACGATCTCCCGATCAACGACAGTGCTGAGTAAGCACAGTGCTTCCTGCAGAGTTTCCAGCCCCACTTCCAAGCTGTCTCCTGAACGTTTGGCTCCCGCCTTGGTCAGAAGCAACAGGGCGAGCGGTAAGGCAGCACTAGCGGGATCGTGATCCCCACTCCAATCCGAGCCAGACAGAAGGTCTCGGAGCTGATCTGACATCAACAAAAGGTGGTTGTCATCCAGCGCATCCGGCAGGATGGCTTCCCAACCCCGTGACGTGATCAGGCGCATCAAGTCCTGTGCTCCAAATTTTCCGAGGGTCGCTTTTTCCAAACGCAGCATCATTCTTCATTCAAGTTAATATGAGACCAATTAGTCCCGTTCGAGACCGTGGCGTGCGAAGATAGCTGAATGGAATGCCATTTTTGTTTTCCAAGTGTGCCCGTCTCCCAATGGAAATAAACCGGTTGCCCAGATCTGCTTAAAGAGGCAACCAGTCTGTTGCCTCATGCGTTTGCCCCCTTGAACAACCGCCTGGATCTCACCCGCTTGGCCGAACTTGACCGGCAGTTTTGCGATTTTGCGAAGCTGCAGCGGAATGCCACGCCCAGATGTGGTTGGGCAAAGACGGTCCGACTGGCACTGGGCATGAGTTCCAAAGCTCTGGGTGAGCGTTTGGGCATGACAGCACAAGGAGTCCGCAAACTGGAGCATGCCGAGGCCAACGGCACTATCACGCTGAATACGCTTGCACGTTTGGCTCATGGCCTGGACTGTGAAGTGCACTACATGTTTGTTCCCCGGACCAGTCTGGTGGAGCAGGTGCTCAACCGTACTCAAGAGATCGCTGGAATTCCGTTGCCGTCCACGTTGATGGGGGCGGAGGCGCTGACAGATGCAGAAACGCTGATGGCCCTTACCAGCGCACTGGTAAAAGTGAGTAAGCGGGGCCTTTGGTGAGTCAGCGCTGGTTCTCCTCCCGATACAACCCCGCGATGAGTTTGAACATCGTTGCTATCATCAGCGCAAAGCAAGCCCCCGGTGCGACCTCTGCGAAAGCATGCCCCCGGGGGCGACGTTTTTCTGAGAGGTACTTTGATGAAATCTCTCTCCGAAGCTCGCGACAGCTCTTGAGAGATCCCCTCGCCGTGGAATTGCACTGCACAGGTCAAGCGGCCCGGAAGGCGAAGCCCGTCATCGCAATCACGGTGAAGCACGCTCCTCCTGTCGTCACCGCAAAGGGATGCGCGCGCCTGGGCGATGCCACCAAAAATCCGACGCTCCGGCGACGCCGCTACGCCATTGTTAGCGGGACTGATCGGTAAATCATGGCCGCAGATTCTGCCCTCATCGCCCTGGAAGACCACATCGCTATTCTCACTATGCTTGTGCAGCGCATGGTTGACGAGTGTGGCGACCCAACTGGTTTCGACGCAAAGGACTGGCTTCATCACTGGCTCGTGGGGGCGGTCCCGGCATTGGGCGATCGAAGGCCTCTCGATGTACTCAAAGAGCCCGGCGGCCTTGAGGTGGTGCGGAGCTTGCTCATGCGTGTCCAGTCTGGTGCGTTCTCGTAGGAATACGCACGTGGTTGGCAAGTTCTGAATCCGCCCTGGCCCTTCCGTCGTCCTTGGCTAAATCGCCACCCAGCACAATCCCAACATATGGCTATGTCCTCTGGCCAAAATTCCCCATATTTCCATGCGTCCACTCCACGCAGCGCGGACGTCGTCCTGTACCTCGATCTCGATGGTGTTGTTCACCATGAAAAAGTGCTCTGGCATCCACGCAAGGGTATCTACATGAGCCCGTATGAGGCTGCAGGGCATTCGCTGTTCGAATGGATTCCAATCCTGGAGTCAGTGCTCCAACCCCACCCGGCAGTCGCTCTGGTACTGAGTAGCACGTGGTGCATTCGCCCCGGGTACAGCGCAACTCTTAAACGCCTTCCTGCCACATTGAGTGCCCGGTTTATTGGTGGGACGTACCACAAGCGTGTCCATGGCGTGGATCCCTGGAACCTGACCATGTTTCGCACCACACCCCGGGGCGTGCAAGTTCAAGAAGACGCTCAGCGCAGAAAACCCCAGCAGTGGATAGCGCTCGATGACGATCTGGAAGATTGGCCTGACTCCTGTCGGCAAAACCTGGTCGCATGCGAGGGAACTACGGGCTTGTCCAACCCCGAGGTACAACACGAACTGAGGGAAAAATTGCGCAGCTGTCATGTGGCCTTGTCGGCCAGAACCCCATAGCAGCTCGCGGGGTACGGTGGACTTAACAACGGTCCAACTATCGAATCTTCATTCGAGAAAACCCCCGCCGCAAGTGTCTTGGATGCAAGGTTAGACGCATCCTGAATGTACATTTTGACGAGCCCTCAATGTACATTTGGACGGTAAACGCACCACCGCTTTCCCATGCATAGTCCGACCATCCCGTTTCGCCTAGTCTCCACTCAGCGCGAAGAGCAATTGGCTCAATTCAACGCCAGGAAAGAAATTGCTTGGTTTGGGTTTAGGGGGGCGTTCGAAGAGCCAGGCTTGGCGATCATCAATTTCACCAAAATCGAATCTGGCCTTCAGGGAGGTGGAGGAACCTCCGCAATCAATGGCGGCGTTATCGCCGCAGGTTTTGATGCGGCCTTCGTGCTTGCCGGTCTGGGTCACTACGATTCCAAGGTCGTCGTCACCCTGGAGTTGTCGGTCAAATTTTTGTCCCTTGCACTTGTCAACGAGTCGCTTGCATTCCAAGCGCATGTGGTTCGATCTGCTAAAAACTTCTCGTTCGCCGAGGGATTTCTCTCTCAGGCAGGTACAGGGCCAGCCCAGCATTTGGCAATTGCCACCGCCATGGTGGCGCCTGCGCGCTAGGCACACGGCGTGAAGGCGCAAGGCGCCAAAGGTGTCCTTCCCCTCGGCTGAGATGGAGATTTTCGACGATCGTTCACCCAAGGCGCGAGCGTTCTAGCTCGTAGAGACACCACCAGCACTGGGTTCGTTTGCTGCTTTCCGGTCTTCTATGCGATTGAATTCCGTGAGACCTTGACCTTCCCACCGTGGCAAGGTTCATAGTCAAAACGTGAATCAACCAAAGGAGGCTCACATGGTCCATTTCAATGTTCTTGATATGACGTGCGGCGGTTGTGCTCAGCGTATTCGTCGAGCAATAGCTCAGGCCCAACTGCCAGCAGGCGTCGAAGTAGAAATCGATGTGGCCGCGCGGCAGGTCCGCGTTCCTGGGCAAGCCGAAGACGACACTGTAGAGCTTGTTCGCTCTGCAATTGAGCGTGCCGGATACAAAGCAGACGCCGTGGTGGCGAATTCATCGCGCCGAACAACCGGTGGCTGCTGCTGTTCGTCTCGGTCCACAACCTCTGTTGATGTGAATCAAGGTGCTGCGAACCGTACGTCGTCATGCTGCAGTTGAACCAACAAGGAGACCATCATGCGTCTGAATATCGTCGCTGGGCTGTTGACAACCCTTTTCGTGGCGGGCTGTGCCGTCGCGCAATCTCCAAAACCTGCGGACGAACACGCAGGCCACCACCCCGGTGATGCGCAGAGCGGTGGCGTAACCACCCAGTCTGCCCCGGCAGCTACCACCCCGCCGACACCGGACGCCTTTGATCGTCAGATGACGGCGATGCAGGAAATGCACAAAAAAATGCAGGCGGCCAAGACTCCCGCCGAACGTTCTGCGCTGATGGATGAACACATGAAGCTCATGCAGTCCGGTATGACCATGATGGGTGCAGGTAATTCTGGTGGCATGGGTATGGGGATGATGCAGCAAGGGGCGCAGGCCAAACCTGCCGCACCTGCAGCATCTGGAAACTCGGGCATGGGAGGCGGCATGATGGGCATGCACGCTCAAATGGAGCGCCGCATGGCCATGATGGAACAAATGATGCAAATGATGGTGGACCGCCAGGCGGCCATGCCATCCAGGTAGCCTCCCCCGCGAGCGTCCTGAGGGGCGCTCGCCACAAAATCTCATTGAGATTCTGTAAACCACCTTCCTGAATCGACCAGCGCAAGGCGCGTTCCCCCTGAGCCCGTTACTGCCGCCCGCAAGCACTACGCATTTCAGAAGTGGGAATGTGTTCGGTTCCTTTGCATCCATGCTTGATCGATAGCTCAATTGGGTGCCATTGATGGCGGCGACGGTGCTCTTATCGGATCTTCAGTTTTCAGCGATAGCGACAGGGGGGGCGCCGCTGACCTGGTACCCACCCGTCGAAGTCAGACCCCACCTGGCTCGCCGAAACATTGACGGCCAGCCGGAACGGTTGCCATGCCAGCGCCTGCCAGTCGCGCATCTGACGGCAGGCTGCGCCCAGCACCCAAGCACCGATTTCATGCATCAGGCCAGACGATTCGGTCACGGGCAGGAACTGGCCCGGCGGCAACAGTCCGAGCATCGGGTGACGCCAGCGCAACAGGGCTTCCGCGCCGACAATCTGGTCACTACGCAAATCGACAATCGGCTGGTAGTGCAGATCAAGCTGACCGCCCGCAACCGCAACCGCAACCGCAACCGCCAGCGCCAGCGCCAGCGCCAGTTGCGCCACCGTCCATTCAATGGGTTGGGAAGCGCTCATGATCGCCCCCTGAAGGCCCGCAGCAGCCGCGTCACAGACAGGACAAACAAACCGGTCAGCGTGAGGGCTGCAATACCCCAATACTCCCCGATGAACGCGCCGGCCGTTGTTCCCGCGAGCACAATGGCGAGAATCGGCAAATGGCAGGGACAGGTGAGCACGGCCAGCGTGCCCCACAGGTAGCCGGTGAACGGCTTGTGTGTCTCGGTCGGCAAGCGCTCGGGGCTGTTCATGGCAGACTCTCCGCGTGCTGGGCCGGCTCGGTCGGCAGGGTGGCCAACTGCACTTCCAGATCGGCCAGCGCTTCGCGCCGACGTTCGACGAACTGGCGCAGCACGGCAAGCTGCGTGGCCGCTTCGTTGGCGTCCGCAGCATCCAGCGCCCGATACAGCCGCGTCAGTGCGTCCAGGCTAATGCCCGCCTCGAAGGCGGCCCGCACGAAGCACAGGCGTTGCAAGGCGGCGTCATCGAACGCCTGGGGTGCACGCCACCGGCCGCAGCAGTCCGCGCAGCAGGTAGTCGCGCACGATATGCACGCTCACCCCGGCATCAAGGGCCAGCCGGGACACTGTGTAGGCGTTCATTGAACACCTCCTTTTTCCCTCATCCGGCGCAGCAGGAAAGCTGCTTCACGTCCTTGCTGAACGTCTGCGCCGCGAGCTTCAAGCCCTCGACCATCGTCAGGTAGGGGAACAACTGGTCGGCCAGTTCCTGCACCGTCATGCGGTTGCGAATTGCGAGAACAGCCGTCTGGATCAGTTCGCCTGCTTCCGGGGCCACCGCCTGCACACCGATGAGCCTTCCGCTACCTTCCTCAATGACCAGCTTGATAAAGCCGCGTGTGTCGAAATTGGCAAGCGCACGCGGCACGTTGTCCAAGGTCAGGGTGCGACTGTCGGTCTCGATCCCGTCGTGATGCGCTTCCGCTTCGCTGTAGCCCACGGTCGCCACTTGCGGATCGGTGAACACCACGGCCGGCATCGCGGTCAAGTCGAGGGCCGCATCTCCGCCCGTCATGTTGATCGCGGCACGGGTGCCGGCCGCTGCCGCCACATAGACGAACTGCGGCTGGTCAGCGCAGTCGCCAGCCGCATAAATGTGCGGCGTGCTGGTGCGCATGCCCTTGTCGATGACGATGGCCCCTTGCGCATTGACGGTGACCCCCGCCGCGTCCAGTGCCAGGCTGCGCGTGTTCGGTGTCCGTCCGGTAGCGACCAGCAGCTTGTCGGCGCGTATTTCACCGTGCCCCGTGGTCAGCACGAATTCGCGGTTCACATGCGCGACCTGGCTGGCTTGCGTGTGTTCCAACACCGTGATCCCTTCGGCACGGAAAGCGTCGGTAACGGCCTCGCCGATGGCCGGGTCTTCGCGGAAGAACAGCGTTCTGCGCGCCAGGATCGTGACCTGGCTGCCCAGCCGGGCAAAGGCTTGCGCCAGTTCCAGCGCCACCACCGACGAGCCGATCACGGCCAGGCGTTCGGGAACGGTCTCGCTGACCAGCGCCTCGGTCGACGTCCAGTACGGTGACTCTTTCAGGCCCGGAATCGGCGGCACGGCCGGACTGGCACCCGTGGCGACCAGGCAGCGGTCGAACATCACGACGCGCTCACCACCCTCGTTCAAACGGACGACAACGCTCTGGTCGTCCTTGAAACGAGCTTCACCATGCAGAACGGTGATGGCTGAATTGCTGTCCAGGATGCCTTCGTACTTGGCATGGCGGAGTTCATCGACGAGGGCCTGCTGCTGGGCCAGTAGTTTGCTGCGATCAATCGCAGGCACAGTCGCGGTGATACCGCCGTCGAATGGGCTTTCCCGGCGTAAATGGGCGATGTGAGCGGCGCGGATCATGATCTTGGACGGCACACAACCGATATTGACGCAGGTGCCGCCGATGGTGCCGCGCTCGATCAGCGTGACGTGCGCGCCTTGCTCGACGGCCTTCAGCGCCGCGGCCATCGCGGCTCCACCGCTGCCGATCACCGCGATCTGCAACTGGTGTTCACCGTCACTGCGCTCATCAGCGGCCCCCATCCAGCCGCTCACCTTGTCGAGCAGCCCGGTGCAGTTGTCCGTCGGTGGCGCATCGGCGAGCGTTGCTTTGTAGCCCAGTCCGACCACGGCGGCAGTCAGCGCATCCGGTGACGTGCCCGCCTCGGTGGCGAGTTGCGCTGTGCCCTTCGGATAGGACACCAGCGCCGACTGCACGCCGGGCACTTTTTCCAGCGCTTCCTTGACGTGCGCCGCGCACGAGTCGCAGGTCATGCCGGTGATTTTTAGATGGGTCATGCAACAGATCCTTTATCGTTTGTGGCGCCAGGCAATGACGTCAAATGTGCTGCGGTGCCGTTTTCAGTGACTCACTGCTTGACGCTGGACGGATAGCCCGCGTCCCCGGTGGCCTTGGTCAGCTTCTGCACGCTGGTCTTGGCATCATCGAAGGTGACGACGGCTTCGCGCGTCTCGAAGGTCACATCAACTTTGCTGACGCCTTCGACCTTGGAAATCGCCTTCTTGACGGTGATCGGGCAAGCGGAGCAAGTCATGCCCGGTACGGACAGCGTGACGGTCTGGGTGGCGGCCCACACGGGGGCAACAACGGCAACGAGGGCGAGGGAGGCAAACAGTTTTTTCATAGTGAACTCCTGTGATTAATAGAAAAATGGCATGACGTAGGGAAATCCGAGCGCGACCAGAACCAGCGCGGCCACGACCCAGAAAATGAGCTTGTAAGTAGCGCGCACTTGGGGAATCGCGCAGACCTCACCCAGTTTGCAGGCTTGCGCCGGGCGGTAGATGCGCCGCCAGGCGAAGAAAAGCGCCACCAGCGCCACGCCGATAAAGATGGGGCGATAGGGTTCCAACACCGTCAAGTTGCCGATCCAAGCGCCGCTGAACCCCAAGGCGATCAGAACCAGCGGCCCGAGGCAGCAAGCCGAGGCGAGGATGGCGGCCAGCCCTCCAGTGAAGAGGGCGCCGCGCCCGTTTTGAGGTTCAGGCATACGCTTGTCCTTTCGAATCTGAATTGGATAGCTTAAGCTTACTTCCGTACCAATGTACGGAGTCAAGCAATATGGAGAACAATTTGAAGGATCTGACCATCGGCCTTTTCGCCAAGGCGGCCGGGGTCAACGTGGAGACCATCCGCTTCTATCAGCGCAAGGGCTTGTTGCTGGAGCCGGACAAGCCCTATGGCAGCATCCGCCGCTATGGCGAGGCGGATGTAACGCGGGTGCGCTTCGTGAAATCAGCCCAGCGGCTGGGCTTCAGCTTGGACGAGGTCGCCGAGCTGCTACGGCTGGATGACGGCACCCACTGCGAGGAAGCCAGCAGCCTGGCCGAGCACAAACTTCAGGATGTGCGCGAGAAGATGGCCGACTTGGCTCGCATGGAAAGCGTGCTGTCTGAACTGGTGTGCGCCTGTCATGCGCGGCAAGGGAACGTTTCATGTCCGCTGATTGCTGCGCTGCAAGGGGAGAAAGAACCGCGCAGTGCCAACGCGGTGTAGCCGAGGGAGCTACGCCTTAGCGTGCTTTATTTTCCGTTTTCTGAGGTGCTTCAACGTCAGAAAAGACCGTGCGGCCGACTTTTGATATTTCGTGCTGTTGTCTTTTGAAAATGACAGCCACGCAGCCTCTCGATCAGCAAACTCGACGCCCCTAAGGGGGCCGCCCTAAGCCTGCCTCACGAAGCCTCAGTGTCAGGCTGATCGCGTTTTCTCGGCTTTCTCATCAGCACATAGGCCGCAGGAATCACAAACAAGGACAGCAGCGGCGCTGTCACCATACCGCCCAGCATGGGGGCCGCGATGCGGCTCATGACCTCCGAGCCTGTCCCGCTGCTCCACACGATGGGCACCAGGCCCGCTAGGATGACAGCCACGGTCATGGCCTTGGGGCGCACGCGCAGCACAGCACCTTCCCGGATCGCATCCAGCAGCTCTTCCAGCGTGGGCTGCCTGCCGTCTGGACATCTCTCTGCGAGTGCCTGCTTGAGGTAGATGAGCATGACCACCCCGAACTCTGCCGCGACCCCCGCCAGAGCGATGAAGCCCACACCGGTGGCGATGGACAGGTTGTAGTTCATCAGGTACAGGAACCAGATGCCCCCAGTGAGCGCAAATGGCAGTGTCGCCATGATCAGTCCCGCCTCGCCCATGCGCGAGAAGGTCAAGTACAACAGCACGAAGATGATCAGCAAGGTGGCAGGCACCACTACTTTCAGGCGGGCATTGGCCCGCTCCAGGTACTCGAACTGGCCTGAGTACGTGATGCTGACCCCGGGCTCCAGCTTGATCTGGCGGCTCACCGCATCGCGCAGGTCATTGGCCACCGATGCCAGATCGCGCCCCCGCACATCGACATACACCCAGCCCGATGGGCGGGCGTTCTCGCTCTTGAGCATGGGCGGCCCATCGGTGATGGAGATGCTGGCCACCGTACCCAGCGTGATCTGCTGCCCCATGGGGGTGGAGATGGGCAACTGGGTCAGGCGTTCTGGCGAGTCTCTCCACTCACGCGGATAGCGCAGGTTGATCGGGAAGCGGGCCAGGCCCTCGACCGTTTCAGACACGTTTTCACCACCGATGGCCCCGGAGACCACGGCCTGGATTTCGGACACGTTCAGCCCGTAGCGCCCTGCGGCCGTGCGATCGATGCGGACATCGACATAGCGGCCCCCCGTCAGGCGCTCTGCCAAAGACGAAGACACTCCCGGAATGCCCTTGGCGACCTGCTCGACCTGGGCCGCGATCCCGTCGATCACCTTCAGGTCGTTGCCAGTCACCTTGACCCCAATGGGACTCTTGATGCCTGTCGCGAGCATGTCAATCCGGTTGCGAATGGGCGGAATCCAGATGTTGGACAGACCGGGGATCTTGACGGCCTTGTCCAGCTCCTCGATCAGACCCTCGGGAGTCATTCCTGGGCGCCATTGGTCTCTGGGCTTGAGCTTCACCGTGGTCTCGAACATTTCCAGCGGGGCCGGATCAGTGGCGGTCTCCGCTCGGCCCGCCTTGCCGAAGACGCGTTCGACCTCGGGCACCGTCTTGATCATCCGGTTGCTCAATTGCAGAAGCTCCGTTGCCCGCTGTGCCGACAGACCCGGGAGCGCCGACGGCATGTACAGCAGATCGCCTTCGTCCAGCCTGGGCAGGAACTCGCCTCCAAGCCGCGACAGTGGCCAGATCGTGGTCGTCAGCGCCAGCACGGCGATGACCAGTGTGGATTTGGGGCGGTGCAGAACCCATTCCAAGCAAGGCCGGTACACGGCAATCAGCGCGCGCGTGATCGGGTTTTTCTGCTCGTCAGGGATACGCCCTCGGATCCAGTAGCCCATGAGGACGGGGATCAGCGTGACCGAGAGAGCCGCTGCTGCGGCCATCGCATAGGTCTTGGTGAACGCCAGCGGTCCGAACAGGCGACCTTCCTGTGCTTCCAGCGTGAAGACGGGCACGAAGGACAAGGTGATGATGAGCAGCGAGAAGAACAGCGCGGGGCCTACCTCCTCGGCGGCTTCGGTGATCACCTTCCAGCGCTCTTCCCCCACCAGTTGGCGGTCGGGATGCTTGTGCTGCCAGGCCTCCAGCTTCTTGTGGGCGTTCTCGATCATCACCACCGCCGCATCAACCATGGCGCCCACGGCAATCGCAATCCCGCCCAGGGACATGATGTTGGCGTTGATGCCCTGGTAGCGCATCACCAGAAACGCCGCCATGATCCCCAGCGGCAGAGAAATGATGGCGACCAGCGCAGAACGCAGGTGCCAGAGGAACAAGACACAGACCACAGCCACCACGATGAACTCCTCCACGAGTTTGGTGGTGAGGTTGTGGATTGCCCGCTCAATGAGTGCGCTGCGGTCGTAGGTGGTGACGATCTCCACGCCCGGGGGCAGGCTGCCTTGTAGTTCGCTGAGTTTGGTCTTGACGGCTTGGATGGTTTCTTGGGCATTTTTGCCCGAGCGCAGGACCACTACGCCACCGGCCACTTCCCCCTCGCCGTCGAGTTCGGCGATGCCGCGCCGCATCTCCGGTCCGATCTGCAGCGTTGCGACGTCGCCCAGACGCACGGGAATCCCGGCGCGCGACACCAGCGGGATGGCCCGGAAGTCGTCCAGCGTCTTGAGGTAGCCGCTGGCGCGCACCATGTACTCGGCCCCGGACAACTCCAGCACCGACCCGCCGGTTTCCTGATTCGCTCCCATGATGGCCTCCCGCACCTGCCCCTGGGTCAGCCCTTGGGCTGCGAGCTTGATCGGATCAAGCACCACCTGGTACTGCTTGACCATGCCGCCCACCGACGCCACTTCCGCGACATTGGGCAGGCTCTTGAGTTCGAATTTCAGGAACCAGTCCTGCAGAGCCCTCAGCTGGGCGAGGTCGTTCTTGCCGGTGCGGTCCACCAGCGCATATTGGTAGATCCAGCCGACCCCGGTGGCGTCGGGGCCGAGCGACGATTTGGCCGTAGCGGGTAATCGTCCCTGCACCTGGTTCATGTATTCCAGTACGCGGGAACGCGCCCAGTACAGGTCCGTTCCGTCCTCGAACAGGATGTAGACGAAGGAGTCGCCAAAGAACGAGAAGCCACGCACCGTCTTGGCGCCCGGAACGGACAACATGGTGGTGGCCAGTGGGTAGGTCACCTGGTTCTCCACAATCTGCGGAGCTTGACCTGGATAGGAGGTCCGGATGATGACCTGGACATCCGACAAATCGGGAAGAGCGTCCACGGGGGTACTGCGCACGCCCCACACGCCCCAAGCGGTCAGCATGACAGTCGCGAGAAGCACCAGGAACCGGTTCGCCACCGACCAGCGGATCAGACGCGCGATCATGGCTTGATCCTTTCCACGGCGATGATCACGAAGTCCTTGCCTTGCTGCTGGAAGGTGAACCTGACCTGCTGCTCGGGTTTCAATGTCTTGGCCAGTTCAGGACTCGCCAGCTTGAAGGGCATGGTCATGCCGGGCCACTTCAGTTCAGGCACGGCATCATGGGTCAGAGTCAGCTCGGTCGGTGTGACCTCATCGACCACTCCCCGCACGGTAAAGCTCTTGGACGCCGGAGCAGCAGACTTCGAAGACCCCTGTTCGCTGATCGGCTGTGCACTGCTGCCTTGAGGCTGTGCGGGCATGATGCCCCGCAGGCTGGCTTCCGAGTCGATCAGGAACTGTGCCGAGGCGACCACCTGTTGTCCTGCGGCCAGTCCGCCTTGAACGACGAGGCGGTCATCGATTTCCGCGCCGAGTTGCACCTGGACGGGGTGGTACTTGCCAGGACCGTCCACCACGTAGACCAGCGCCCGCTTGCCGGTGCGGATCACCGCTTCGCTGGGCACCAGCAGCGCTGGTTGTGTGCGTCCAGCCAAAACGATCTGCCCGGACATCCCTGCTTTCAGGCGCTGGGTGGGGTTGGGAAGCTCCAGGCGCACGCGCACCGTGCGGGTGTCCCGGTTGGCCTCTGGGAGGATGCTCACGACACGGGCTTTGAGGGTTTCGCCCGGAAACGCGGCCAGGCGGACCTGGGCGTCCTGCCCCAGTTGCAAGGGACCGCTTTGCGCTTCAGGAACGGCCGCTTCGATCCAGACGCTGGCCAGACCGTTTACGCGCACCAGGCTGGCACCCGCAGCGACCGTCATGCCCTGGCGCACCATCAGTTCGGCCACCATCCCTGCTTGTGGGAAGGTCACCGTGTAGCGGCCCTGAGGTTCGCCCGTGCGCTCCACCTGAGCCACGAGCGAGGCAGGCATGCCCAGCAGTGACAGCCGCTGGCGCGAAGCGGCCGTTAGCGACTCGTCCTTGAGCGCCCGGACAGCGAGGAACTCGCGCTGCGCAGCCACCCACTCAGGCAGCAGTAAATCGGCCAATGGCGCGCCTGCGGCCACCACGTCACCCGGGGCCCGGGCATAGACACGCTCCACAAATCCTGCAGAACGCGCCTGGACGATACTCACATCCCGGTCATTGAGCTGGACCGTGCCCAGCACGTCCACATCGGATCCAATGTCGCGCTGCTCTACCAGGGCGGTGCGCAGGCCGAGGGCTTGCACGGCCTGGGCGGAGACGCTCAGGCCGGAGCTTTCCTGAGTGTCCTCATCCGCATACTTGGGTACCAAGGCCATGTCCATGTAGGGGGACTTACCTGGCTTGTCGAACTTCTGCGTCGGCACCATGGGGTCGTACCAGTACAGTACCTTGCGGTCGGCCTTCGCCGCTTCTGCCGATGGAGGGGTTGCGCCAGATGGATGACTGCTCGCAATGCGCCATTGGGAGACGCCCCAGCCGAGGGCGACGCCAGCGGCCACCAGTGCCACGGCCACAGCGGTCTTCTTGAAAACGGTATTGGTCATGTGGTTCTCCCTTCAGTCCGCGATCAGGCTGTTCAGACGGGCAATCACGGTGTCCCGCTGCGCCTGCAGATCAATCAGCCGCCAGTGCGTCTCCCGCACCTGGGCCCGAGCCGCCAGCACGGCGCTCAAGTCGCCTTTGGCGGACTGGTAGTTGGCCAGCGCGAGTTCGGCGCGCCCCTGTGCCAAGCCCATGCCAGCCGATTGCAGCCGCTCGATCTGGCTGTTCAGTGCCGCCAGCTCTGAGGCGCTGTCCTCCAGCTCCTGCAGGTGCCTGCGGGTCACGTCTTCCTGCTCGGCTTCCAGGCGCTGCAGCTCCAGCTGCTTGGCCTTGATCTGGGGTGCCTGACGCCGCTCCTGTTGCCAGGGAAGATCAAAGGTCACCTGGAAGGACACCATGTCGCCCCAGCGGCGGTCGCGGCGGCTGTAGGCGACTTCCCAGGACCAATCACCCTTGGTTTCTGCCTGGGCTTCGCGTGTTTCCGCCAAGGCCATGGCCTGCATGGCAGGGTACTGAGCCAGTTCGGCATGGCGGTGTACCTCCGACCGCAGTTGGTCCAAGGGGCGGCTCAGCGGCCCAGGAGTTCCCTGTAGCGCCTCGTCGGCGCGAGCGCCAACCCAGCGCCGCAACATCGCCCTGGCCTTGGACCGGTCCCGCTGCAGATCGTCCCTGCGGTCCGACAGCGCAAGCGCCTCCTGCCTGGCCATCAGGAGATCGCCCGCTTGGGCCGTCCCCCCCGCGATGCGGGCAGTCAGGCTGTCCTGCAGGCGCTGGTTCTCACTCAGTAGACCGGTGAGTACCTGATCACGTTGCTCGATAGCCTGGGCCATGATCCACGCTTGGCTCAGCTCCTGGCGGATCTGCAGGCGCTGGACGCCCAGGGCGGCGCGTTCGCGTTCCACCTTGGCCTCGGCGCCGGCAATCTGGGCATCTCGTTTGGCGCGGTTGGGCACCTCCTGCATCAGCGCCAGGCGCTGCATGGTCATGGACTCGCGCGTGAGGCTGAAGCGGTCCATGCCGCTGACGGGAAAGTTCTCGATCCCGACTGAGAGCTTGGGGTCCGGCAGGGTTCCCGCCGACTTCTGGGAACTGCTGGCCGCGTCAATCTGCAGCCGCTGGGCCGTGATGCGAGGGCTGTGCTGCTCGGCCAGGTCCAACGCTTCGGAAAAGCCCAGTGCGTGTGCCTGGTTGCCAGCCAAGCCAATGCTGGCCAACAGGACCCCGAGAGCGCCCAGGCGCAGTTGGCGGAGGTTGCGCACCTGGATGCGCTGCGAGAGGGGATGAATGCGCTGGTGCGCAGACAGGCGCTCGCAGGGAGCGCCAAAGGAGGTGATGGGCATGATGGTCCTCGAAATGAAAGGGCACGAAATCAGACTTGCGCAAACGCTGCAAGGCAGCGCGCAAGCCGTCCACGATCAATTCCGAAAGACCTGATGGGTTAGATAGATGGGGGGAGAGCCCGCTCGAATGTCCAGCTCCGCGTAGACAGCCCGAGGGTCAATGTGGCGCTCGGAGTCCAGGATCACAGGCAGCACGTAGGCGACCCAGATGGCGTGCGCCGCGAGCGCCTGCAGATCGAGACCTTGGAGCGAGGGGGAAGACAAGCTGTCGCCATCACAATGGGCTCGGCACAGCTGGGGATCTTGCTCATCCATGGTGCCCGCCATCGCGTGGCAATCGGGCATGGAGGGCATGCCGACGGCATCTTCCATCGCCATGCCCGCTTTTTGCATCAACGCCGCATGGGCTGCGGAGTCCAGCTTGGGACAGGCATAGGCGGCCAACGCGAACTGCATCAGAAGCAATGCCGCGACCAGAACGCTGGCTATCCAGCGTGCTTGGCGCGATACAGTGCTTCTGGCGAAGATCATGGTGCGAATGGTATCCCCAGCGATGGCCACGGACTTAACCTAGATCAAATCCGGGCCTGCCGAGCCATCTCAGGCCTTGCGAAGCCGCAGGGCATTGGCGATCACGGACGCCGAACTCAGGCTCATCGCCAAGGCAGCGATCATCGGCGACAGCAGCCAGCCGGTGAAGGGATACAGCAGCCCTGCGGCAATCGGTATGCCCAGCGCGTTGTAGAGGAAGGCGAACATCAGGTTCTGCTTCATGTTGCCCACCGTTGCGTCCGACAGCTCCCGCGCTGTGGAAATCCCCCGCAGGTCGCCCTTGACCAAGGTGACCTGTGCGCTGTTCATCGCCACATCGGTGCCAGTACCCATCGCGATCCCCACGTCTGCCTTGGCAAGGGCGGGCGCGTCATTGATCCCGTCACCCGCCATGGCAACAACACGGCCTTCGGCCTGCAGCCGGGACACCAGGGCCAGCTTGTCCGCAGGCTTGACCTCGCCATGAACCTCATCAATCCCCAGCTTTGCCCCCACCGCCTTGGCGGTGGTCATGCCGTCGCCCGTGGCCATGACAATGCGCAGCCCCGCCGCATGCAAGGTCGCCAGCGCTTCCGGCGTGCTGGCCTTGATGGCATCCGAGACCGCAAGCAGGCCTTGAAGCTGGCCATCGGCCGCCAGGTACATCACGCTCGCCCCTGTGGCGCGCAAGGCCTCTGCCTGTGCAAGCAGCGGACCCGCAGAAACGCCCACCTGCTCCATGAGGACTGTGTTGCCCAGGGCGAGCTGGCGTCCAGCGACCTGTCCGCGCACCCCGATGCCAGACCCGGACTCAAAGTCCTCGGGCTTGTCCAGGGCCAGCCCCTTGGCGCGGGCCGCTTGGACAATGGCATCGGCCAGCGGATGCTCGCTGCCTTGATCCAGACTGGCTGCCAGGCGCAGAACCTCATCCTCGGACAGACCGGGCATGGCAACAACCCGCTCGAAGGAAGGCTTGCCCTCTGTGAGCGTGCCAGTCTTGTCCACGATCAGCGTATCCACCTTGCGCAGGTTCTCGATGGCTGCTGCGTCCCTGAACAGAACCCCGCTGGTCGCCCCCCGGCCGGTAGCCACCATGATCGACATGGGTGTTGCCAATCCCAACGCACAAGGGCACGCGATGATCAACACCGCAACTGCATTGACCAGGCCATAGACCCACCGTGGCTCAGGACCGAACAGGCCCCACGCGAAGAGCGTGAGCAACGCGATACCGACCACGGCCACCACGAAGTACCCCGCCACCTGGTCAGCCATGCGCTGCATGGGGGCCCGTGAGCGCTGTGCCTGCGCAACCATCTGAACGATCTGCGACAGCATGGTGGCGGAGCCCACCCGCTCGGACCGGATCACCAGTGCCCCGTTGGTATTGAGCGTGGCACCGATGACGGCATCACCAGGCCCTTTGACGATGGGCACCGGCTCGCCAGTGAGCATGGCTTCGTCCACCGCGCTGCTCCCCTCGACCACCACACCATCCACAGGAACCTTCTCGCCAGGCCGCACGCGCAAGAGGTCTCCCACATGGACATGGGACAAGGGAACATCACTCTCCTGACCGTTGGCGTCAATACGCCGCGCGGTCTTGGGGGCCAGGCCCAGCAGCGACTTGATGGCGGCCGAAGTCTGCGAGCGCGCCTTCAGCTCCAGCATCTGACCCAGCAGCGTGAGAGAGATGATGACGGCTGCAGCCTCGAAGTACACCGCCACGCGGCCCATGGCCTGGAACGATGCTGGAAACACCCCAGGCGCCACAGTGGCGACCACGCTGTAGACGAAAGCTGCCCCCGTGCCCAGGCTGATCAGCGTCCACATGTTGGGACTGCGGTTCACGACCGACTGCGCTCCGCGCACAAAGAAGGGCCAACCCGCCCACAGCACGATCGGAACCGTGAGGACCAGCTCGATCCAACTCTGGGTGCCCATCTCGAACCACTGCAGCCGGTGTCCCACCATGGCCAGGATGGTGACTACTACGGTAAGTGGCAGCGTCCACCAGAAGCGATGCCGGAAATCCACAAGTTCGGCGTTTTCTCCCTCATCCAGCTTGGGGAGCATGGGCTCCAGCGTCATGCCGCACTTGGGGCAGTTTCCGGGATGGTCTTGCTGCACCTCCGGGTGCATGGGACAGGTGTAGATGGTGCCGGGCTGAGTTGCTTCAGGCTCACGCGCAACCTTGTCAACCTCGGAAGGATTGACAGCGTATTTGCCCGGATCGTCCACAAACTTCGTTCGGCACTTGGCACTGCAGAAGTAGTAGAGCCGCCCCTCGTGCTCTGCCGAGTGATGCGATTGTTCCGTCACGTCCATACCGCAGACGGGATCTTTCAGTCCCGTTGCTGGCGACGCATGGGCGTCGTGACCGCCATGATGCCGGTGGTCATGATGGATGTGTTCGTGAGGTTGCGCATTCGACATTGATTGCCTCCCTGAGTGTTGCAGCACTGCGAAGTTATTTTTTGCTTGAATCGCCGTGGTGGGAGCCATGTCCCCCGTGGCCGTGGAATAGGTGCATCAAAGGGCAAGCTAGCAGGAGCAGATACGGCCAATAGCCAGCGATATGCGACCAGTGCTCTCTGAGAAGAAAAAACAAGGCAATCAAAGCGAGCATGACGACGGCACCAATCAGTCTCTTGCTGTTCACTGGAGTGCTGGCTTTGTCCGAATGTCCTACACCGTGGTCATGGTTCATGGTCTTCTCCATAAATAGAGCGTCGAGAAAGTGACGCACCGTATGGAAACAATAAGGCTTAACACGGTGGGAATGTCAAACTGAAAATATACGCTCTTGACCTGAATCAAGTGTCTGAATATCTGTACCGCAGACTGAATCCGAGTGGCGCTGCCCGGACTCGTCGAGCAATGTGCCGAAGAGCCAAGGCAGCAATGCGGAGTACCGAAGGCTATTTGGCAGGTGCTGTGGTTGGCGCGCCATTACGAGCGAGAAACGCATCTAGTACAGCGATCTCTTTCTTCTGCGCAGAAATAATATCCTTCGCCATGCTCAGGAGTTGTGGGTCTTTTCCATCGCGCAATTGGCTCTGTGCCATGTCAATCGCACCTTGATGGTGGATGCGCATCATCCGAGCGAAATCCACATCAGGATTTCCGGACATAGGTACTGAGGCCATCTTGTCGTTGTTTTCCTTCATCATGGATTTCATGTCCATCTTGCCTGGCGGCATTGCCTGATCCATGACAGCGCCTTTCATGCCGGCGTGGGGTGCAGACTGGGCGTGCAGCGACAACGGCATCACCAAAGCGCATGCGAGAAAGGCGATTGCGGGGACGGCTCTAGAGGTTCGGTCAGAATATCTCATAGCGGGACTCCTTGAACGCCATCAAACTGCGGCGGCCATGGCGGCACATTCTTCAGCACATTTGTAGCAAGCAGTGGCACATGCTTGGCAATGCTCGGCTTCATGCCTGGCGCACTCGTCGCCGCAAGCCCTGCAGATCTGAGCGCACATCGCACAAATCGCCTGGGCGTACTCGCTTCGACGCGACATTGCTTCGGCAGCAAAGCTGCAAGCCGCTGCGCAGTCCGCGTCCAGCGCAATGCAGCGCGCCATCATCTTCGCGTCCTCTTCCTTGAGGCAATCTGCGAAACATTGGTTGCAAGCCGTGGCGCACAATCGGCAAGCGTTGATGCAAGACATGTATGGGTTCGGGGTGTGGCTCATCTGGATCTCCTGTTAGGTTGGATAGCTCGCGAAAGTTGCCTTGATCCTTCGCAGCAGGCTGCAAGGAGAATCCATCTTCCGCCGTGAGGGGCCTGCGGCGTTGTAGGCTCGCGCCGACGATTCACTCTGCCTTCGCGCAATTTGCCGCAAAATGAGGTGCAAGATGACGAGAAGTTTTCAGGGTCGTAATCCAGGCGTCATGCTCGCTTCAATCGCCTCCGTCAATTCTCTTGTAACGCTTAGTCAATAGGCCGGCGGATCCAACGCATCAGCGCACACGCAATGAAGGGCTCCCAAAAACGCTGGATCGAGCGGCATCGCCAGGGTTTGATCGCGCAGTGAGCATGCGGCCTGCGGCATCGACTTTGACCATACCCAATCTTGGGTGGCTCCAGTAGCGCGTCTTTCCATCCTCCGGCGCCGCTTTGGCGGCCGTCGCCCCGCCGCGCACGTCCTTGTCAGCGGGCGCTGCAAACGCGGCCGCAGTCCCTAGCGACGCAATTGCGATCAACATGGACACAATCATTTCTTTGAACATGGTCTTACTTCCTCATCAGTCATTGAAACGTCAGCTGAGCCGACGGCCACACGCAGCTACAAGACATCAATGTGCAGCGCGGTGACGAGGAGTTTGGGACACATCGACGAACTAGAGGATGAAGCGCGGGTTACGTTTTTGATATGAACGAAGCGCGCGCGGAGCCTTGGATACCCCATCCCGATGAGGTGAAGTAAGCCTCATCTCCAGCTAAATCCTTCTGAATTTTTTTCGTCGCCTCAAACCTGTCAAAAGCGTAATCGGGAGGTCACCGCTTAGTAGGGGTGCGGCTTCTAGACTTCTTTCCGTGGCGCAGAAAAACGCCACCTGGATGGACCATATCGGGCATCCGGCGTCACAGGAGACCATCATGAAAGTTCGTACCGCTATCCTCGCCGCCAGCCTTGCTGCATCCGCTACAGCGTCCTTCGCCACTTCGGTCTACCACGCTAGCCCAAGCCAGGAAGAAGGTGTCAGTCTGGCTCCCGACCACCTGGGCAACGCGGTCAGCCGTCAAGCGGTTGAAAGCACTGTTCTGGCCGCGCAAAAGGACGGATCGCTGTACTGGATCAGCCGTGGATACCCAGCCACCTATCCGCTCGTCCCCGGTCCCAAGCTCACAAAGACCCGCCAGCAAGTCCTGGATGAGTTGCAGGCCGCCAAACGCAATCCGGTGACCAGCGACGGCATGCGCGACCTGGGAGGCGAGGCAGGTTGGGTCAACGCCCGCCAACTGCCCTGAACCTGAATCCTCCACCGCCCCGCAAACCTCAGAGACCGGCCTGCGGTTGCACCCAAAGGCCACCATTTATCAAGAAGGAAATTCCATCATGAAACTCAAGTCCACCCTTATCGTCCTTTCCCTCATCGCAGCCCCCGCATTTGCTTCGGACCAAGTGGTCAGCAAGACCCGCGAGCAAGTGCTGGCTGAATTGGCGCAGGCTCAGCAAAGCGGCGACATGCTCGCCTCTGGCGAATCGGGTATGACACTCAAACAGATCAATCCTGGTGCCTATCCCGTGGCTACTTCGACTCAGGTCAGCAAATCCCGAGAGCAAGTGCGAGACGAGCTGGAGCAGGCCATCCGTACCGGGGACATCATGGTGGCTGGTGAATTCGGCGTCAAACGCAACGAACTCATGGCAAGCCGCTTTCCCATTGTGACGGGCAAGTCGCTGAAGACACGAGAGCAGGTCAGGAGTGAACTGGCACGAGCCCTTCGCGAGGGCGAAGTCGTCGCAGTGGGCGAAGACGGCCGCAAGCTCAACGAAATCTACCCGGACCGCTATCACGCCGCGCAGCACGATGCCATGGCCGCCACCTCGGACGCATCCTCAAAGGCGGCTCGGTTTCAGTGAGGTTTACCTGGCGGTCGGCGGCTGAGCTGGACGGGCCTTTGGAACGGGCCCGCCTCCAGCGAGACCGCAAGGCGCCTAGACAGTTCTTTCGCCAGGTGCGCGCGGCATCTGCTTTTGTCTCACGACTCGCTCCGAGTATCAGACCTGCATGTTCATCACATCGGTGTAGGCCTGAACAATTCGATTGCGGGTTTGCAAGGTTGCCTGAAACGCAATATTCGATTTGACTCCAGCGAACATCGCTTCTTCCAAACTGACCGTGGGATTGCCCAATGTGACCTCGCGGCTCAGGCGACCAGACGCACTCTGTAACTGGCTTGTGGTTGAAAGCGCCTGCTTCATCGCGTCCAGAAAACCGCCTTCCTGGATGCCCGGTGCTTTGGGTACAGAGTTTCCGAGCGAACTGACAGGCAACAGTGCATCCAATGGCTTTGTCGTGACGTTCATGCCGAGGCTTTCTGGGGGCGAAAAGTTTTAGAAGTTCCGCCTGGACAGCTGTACCGAGGCGAAGCCCAATCGTAGAGATTGGGCTTCGCCCTGTAGCTTTCGCAACGCAAGGCGCGACCCGTCAATCCTGCGGTTCGGGATAACAGGAATTTCATCTTGCCGACATTGCCGCCCGAGGGGCCGAGCCAAGGTGAAGCGCGCCGCATGAATAGCCGTAGCTCACAGCCGTTGCGATATTTCCATCAGCGGCTTGATGCTCGATCCAAAGCGGCTCATCGAAGCGTGGTTCTGTTGCAACTGGCTGTACGGCAGGTATCGGATTCCCAACTCCGACACCCGGGAAAAAGCAGGCCGTTGAAGCTGCTCCACCACCTTGTCTCTGCGATTGTCTGGAGCCACCAGAAACAGCGCACAGTTGCCTGCAACCGGCGTGCCAAGAGCCAGATCGAGCATGCGCACGATGCCCGAATAGATGGACGTGGTGTGCTCCACTTCAAATGCGGCAGCAACCTGTGATGTCAGGGAATCAATCCATACAACATCAATCAGCCGAATCGACTCCAGTCCCCGGTCCACACTGGCGGGCAACTGAGCCAGACATCCATCTCCCAGCAAGCCGTTGCCATGAATGCGCCCCCGATCGTTGGAGGCAATCCAGACATCGAAGCCCAAGGCTCTGCCAAGATCACGCAGCGAGGCTTGGACATCCGTGTGGGTTGCATCGCTCTCCGTAGCCTGCGACAGTTCCTTTTGCAACGCTGTTGATTTCCACGCAAAGCTGACCCACCAGGGGGTGCGGACGAAAACTTGGACTACTAGAAGGTAGTTCATGTATTCCTACGAAGACCGAATCCGAGCCGTTGAGCTGTACATCAAGCTCGGCAAACGCACCAGCCCGACCATCAGACAGTTGGGG
>Ga0209958_1000433_pt1 | contig 81140 bp, 73 predicted proteins | sample ThiBio_inoc_plan_FD_183942 | JGI IMG/M metagenome (GOLD analysis project Ga0209958, IMG submission 183942) | Wastewater bioreactor microbial communities from Cape Town, South Africa - Thiocy_inoc_plan (SPAdes) | ecosystem: Engineered > Bioremediation > Thiocyanate > Unclassified | place: South...
AAAAAAAGGAGGACCTACCGAAGCATCCACCCTATAGTTATCCACAGTTGGCTTCAAATGGAACCAGCTCTAGCCCCTGGTCAATGTTCGACTGGCACTGCTGATCACGTTTGCACTGGCACTAACATGAAGGGGGCAAAAAGCTCATGCATGCAAGACTCCAAAGGTTTAGGTCATTTGTCCTAATATCGTAGGACGAATGACCTAATCATGTCAACACGCGCTTTGCTATTCGATCCGCTCAAGGGGGTGCCCATGGGGGTCTGCCACGAATGCGATGTTTTCTGGAGCCTGGCGTTGCGGGCTTGATGCGTCATGGGGCTAGGCGCGCGGACGGCCTGTTTGTTGGCTTTGGTCAGGCACTTGCAGGTCCGCTCAACGTTCGCAACCCTCAGGGCAAGATGCCCATACGCCAACCCATGTTCTTAGTCCTGTCTGTCCTAGTTGTGGGTGAGTTCAATGGCTGGATACTGGTCTTCATTGCCGTACCCGACAAATGCCAAGGTGAAGCGCCCTTCGGGGTACTCTTCCTTACGGACGAGAGTCATACCAAGTAGTCCAACGTAGAAGGCGATCGACCGATCCAGGTTGCTCACACGCAGCATGGTGTGATGCAGCGCAGAAGGGGTGAGTGCTTGTCGGGAGGCAGCATAAGAACGCGAATTTCAAGTTCAAAGCACGTCGCTACACTGTCCCGAGACGGCGCTGAACGCCGTATTTCCGGGAGCAGCCATGGCGCGCCGAATCAGAGGTGGTGAGCGAACTAAAAGTTCAGCAAATTCAAGGCAGAGGTAAACGACGCTCGTATTCTTCCAGGGCGAGCAAGAGACTGGTCCGATGTTCATTTGCTACTACTTGCCAGGGCAGTCCAGAAATTGCGCCTTCTAGTGCCCAAAGCATGTTCAGAGTTATGTTCGTATTGGCGCCTTTGACTTTTACATACGCCGCCACAGCGCCCATCTGCTGCAACTGGGAAAGCGTCGTCAATCCCGCACGGGCTAATGCATCTGCCGACTTGGGCCCAATGTTTTGAACATTTGCAAGGGGTATTGCATCAGGCATTAAAACGGCCGAACGTTAAAAATTGCATCGCAAAAAGTTCTGTCAACAGCATTGGTAAGAGATGTCGGGTTGCTTCAAGAGGTTTGTCGCGCAATCCTTCGAAAGTATGACAAATATGCATCAGATTGCGCAGGCCAATTTGCGAGAAACATCTTTACCCATCGGTCCTGGTCATAGGCGACCGGGATAGCATCGATGTGCGCGTCCGCAACGCAAGTTCCATAGGCTGCCGAAAACGGCGATGGGGTCAATCCGATGCGGGTGATGAGGCCGGGAAATTTCCCACCGACATTTGGCATTCCAGCGGCCCCGTTGTTGATGACTACTGCTTGCAGCGCCCCTCGCGCCACCGACTTGAGCACGGGTTCACACGTGTGAGTAGACGAAAAGACGTCAACCTGCGCGCTATCAAAGGCTCTTTGCAGCCACGTCTCGTTGTGTGGCTTGTCGATTTCATCAACACCAAATTTCCACCCGGCGAGCGAGTCGGCGTCACCATGCACGATGCCCACACGGCAACGGCCAATCTCAAACCGCGCAAACATGGGTAGCTCGTCAAGACGCCGCGACAGGTCGGCATTGCGCTGCGCAGTGGCTTTGAGCCTGGCATGGATGCGGTTGGAGCGTTCAACCACTGCGGCGTCCACCTGTTCGGGGTAAGCGCAGCCGCAACCGGCTTCATCTCCATCAGACGACAGTTCAGCCTCCACATTCCCCAAGATAGCCTGGTGGAGAAGAACGCGTTGATTGATGGTGCGAAACCCTTCGTCGTCCACATTGAACCAGTTGAAGTCCCCGTTGAAGCACAGCGTGACGGGGGCTGCTTCGCTGGCGGCCATCTGTTCAATCATCTCCAGCGCGGGCAGATTGCCGTAGAGCCCGCCAATGACATAGAGAGTATCGGTTGAAAGTGACGGTGCTTTTGCGATGGCTTGCGCACCATAGCGGTATCGAAGCGGGCAAGTTCGGCCCGCAGTGTCGATGTCATTGGTAGTCATTGGAGAATCCGTTTCTCTTTTTGCACGGGGACAGGTAGATCTAATTGCCAATGCGCAGGTGGCTCGTTCGCTAGAGGCTTGTACAGTGCGACCAGTTGCCTGTCTCCCACCTGTTGCGTTGGTAAATCGAAGGCCACGCGGCCCTGGCGAAGTCCGATCACCCTGTCGGCGAGGACCGGCAACAGCGCGGGGTTATGCACCACAGTTAGCAGCGTCGCGCCCGCTGCGGCATCCACCAGCAGTCGGCAAATTTCGGCAGCGGCGGTTGGGTCTAACGCGGCGGTGGGTTCGTCGGCCAAGATCAGGCGCGGGCCCTGCATGAGCATGCGGGCCACGCCTACCTTCTGTCTTTCTCCACCCGAAAGCTGGTCTGCCCGCGCAGTGGCGCGGGCCAGCATCCCCACTTGCTGCAGCGCCGCCTCGGCGCGCTGGATTTCTGCAGCAGGAAAGAACCTCGTCCAACTGCGCCAACCACTCACTCGCCCGAGGGCACCGATCAGAACGTTGTCAAGCGCAGACAAGCGTCCCACCAAGTGCAGTCCCTGCAAGACTTGGCCTATCTCCTGACGCATCAGTCGCCATTGCTTGGCGTCGAGAGAGGCGCTCAGAGAGCGTCCGAGCACTTGCAGCTCACCATGCGCTGGTCGCATGAAGCCCGTCAACAGTTTGAACAACGTGGATTTGCCTGCACCGTTGTGGCCGATGACGGCCACCCGTTCGCCCTGCGCCACCGTCAGTGTGGGTATGTCGAGGATGGTTTTCCCGCCGATCTGACAGCAGACGTCCTTGAGCACAATGCTGCGGCCGGTCATGACAATGCTCGGCGGATGCGCCGACTCATGGCGTCGAAGGAGCCCACCAAGACGATAACCACCAGCAGTACGGTGGCCAAGCGGCCCCATTGGAACAGTGAGGTGGCCTCTGAAATCAGCAGCCCCAGCCCGCCAGCGCCAATGATGCCCAAGATGGTGGAGTCGCGGATGTTGAACTCCCAGATGTAGAGATGGCTGGAGACGAACTGGGGCAGCACGGACGGCCACACGGCATTGAAAAATACCTGTGTGCGGCTGGCCCCGACGCTTTGCACTGCGTGAATGGCGGCCATGTCCAGCGACTCGATGGCCTCGGCAAACAGCTTGCCGTAGGTGCCCATCGAATGCAGGCCGATGGCCAAGATACCTGCCGTTGGCCCCAGGCCCACGATGCCCACCAGCACCAGACCGAACACCAAGGTATGGATGGACCGCATCACATCCAGCACAGCCTTGGCCGCCCACGCCAGAGCACGCGGCGCAGCCAGGTTGCGAGCCGTCAGTACGGCCAGCGGCAGCGCCATCAGCGCGCCTAATAGAGAGCCCAGGGTAGCAATACGGATCGTTGTCCAGGCCGCGCGGGCCAGACCCGCCAGGTAGTCGGCTTCCACTTGCTGACGGTTTTCAACCCGCAGCAAGGTGCCGTCATCGCTGCGGTATTCCAGTCTCGCTTCTCCGAACCAGATATCCAGGAAACTGGGGTGGGCGAATTCGGCCATCGTCTTGGCTAGGTTCGCCAGCGGGTTGCGGCCCAACGACAGGTCGCCTTCTGCGCCGAGGGACCACAAGCAGGCCAGGACCAGCAGGCTGTAGGCCAACGCCAGACCCAGAAAGCGCAGGCGCCCGCTCAGTCTGGTCGCACCTGAGGAGCCCAGTGCGTTTGTCATCACGGTGCTCACTTCGCCCGCAGGTTCCCGGTGGCCAGCCCGGCGTCACGGATCGGCTTGTAGAACGTGTTGTCGCGCGTCACAAACCCTGTGTAGTGCGAGGGCAATAATTTTGGTTGAGACGTCAGCGCTGCGCCTACCCCTGCCAATGCAGTCTGCAAGCTGGCTACAAATGCCTTGTCCGCAGCCAGGGTTTTGCTCACCGCAAAGGCGTCATTGGGCAATGGTGCAGATTGCCAGATGATCTTGGATTGCTCCGCTTTGATCAGACCTTGTTCGATCATCGCATCGCGGTTGCGGTTGTAGTCGGCACCTGCGTCGAGCACTCCTTGGGTGACCTGGGTTTCAATGGCCTGGTGCTTGGTGTAGAGCACCTTGCTGAAGTACCTCTCGGGATCAATGCCCTGCGTCATGAAGTAGTGACGCGGAATGAGGTAGCCCGAAGTGGAGCCCTTGTCACCAAAGGCAAAAGTCTTGCCTTTGAGGTCTGCCACGGTGTTGATGCCAGACTTGGGGTGGGTGACCATGATGGCGAAATACTCGGGCTTGCCGTCGTAGAGGATGGTGGACACCACCTCGGCACCTGCCTCATGGTTAGCAAGAACATACCCCCAGGGCCCCATGAGGGCCAGATCGGTCTCACCATTGGCGAGGGACTTGGCCAGCCCTTCCCAGCTGTCCACTGTGCGCAGTTGTACCGGGCGCTTCAGTTGCTTTGCCAGGTACTCGGCCAGAGGCTTGTAGGTGGCGTCGTTTTTTTCCTTGTCTGGCTGGAAAAGACCCACCCCGAATTGCAGCGGCGCCTGTTGGGCCTGAGCAGCTCCGGCAAGTGCCAAGGTGGCCAGAAGCGCAAGGTGACGGCGATGGAGTTTCATGAAAACAACCTCTGAGTGGTATGGATGCCTGTTGGTCGTTGGCCAGGGCCAGGTTCTTACAGGCGCCAAGCCATGAGTTACGGCGCCGCGCCACCCGAGAACTGGCAGGGTTCATCCGCTCCCACAAAATGCAGTTCGGCAAACCCTGCACGTACCTGCTCTCCGGTGTTGTCCGTGTCAGACGCCACGGCCAATTGGATTGCTTTGAAGGGCAGCGGTCCGAAGGCCTTGGTGGCGTCTGCGAGGACGTTGGCGCGCTCGCTCACCCAACGGCCCACCTGCTCCTTGCCTGAGCGCAGAACGACCATGGCGGCGCGATCTGTGTAGGCGTTGGAAGCGCGGGTGCCGACGGGATGCTTGTTGTCCCACACGTAGTTGACCGCTGCATCTGGCACCGAGGCCCCATAAAGACTGCGCCCCAAAGCCAGCTTCATGCGAAGACCCAGATCCAACGCCTGCGGGGGGAGAGAAAAGGTGACGTAAACCCGCGCCGCATAGTCATCGCCCATTTTTTGGCGCAGATCCGCTTTTTGCAGCATCCCCTCCACCCGCCACATCCAGCACAAGACCGGCGTGGCCTGTAAATCAATGGTCAATGGACGGGCCAGCAATGCCATGCTGGCATTCGCGGTGGCTTCTACCGCAGCGCGCCCATCCCAGCGTAGCGCTCGGAAACGAGTGGCGGGCACACGCTGGTCGAACTGAACCAATTGCCAGGGATCGGGCAGCGCTTCCGAGTCGCTTTCAAAGTTGCCCATGTGCACGGGCGCGGCAGCCGCGCCCGTGACTAGCGCAAGCAATGGCAAGAAGACACTCAGTACCAAGCCTTTGCGCGGAACGGAGTGAGATCGGGGTTTCATGTTGTGCTCCATAGGTGAGCCGGAAGTTCTGCACGAATTGAAGCGGGAAGCCTCGCCAAGTCCTGCGGCTCGTCGATGTCATGCAATGGAGGGAAATCGCACAGGTGCCAGCCCAGCCGTGCGATGCGGCGGCGCGTTTCTGCAGCCACCTCGGCGGTACTCCAAGGCATGTTGTCAAACAGCGTCTGGTCAAAGCTCTGCAAGCCCAGCAGGGTGTAGCCGCCGTCTTCTGCAGGAACAAGCGATGCTTGGTGGTCATGCAAGGCCAAAGCGGCGCGCTGCAGCAGGCCGCTATCGAGCGCAGGGCAGTCAGTGCCAATCAGCACCACCGAAGCGCCTTCGGACGTCACCCGCCGAGCGACCCTGGCCATGCGCGCCCCCAAGTCACCGTCGCCTTGCTCTGACCATGTCAGGCCGCCGGGTAAACCCAGTGTGGTCCAGTCATACGCGTTCAGTGCGGGAGTCACACAGAGTTCCACGAGGCCCACCCTAGACGCGAGTGCCGCATTGACTGCCTCAATGAGCATGCGCCGCGCAAGCTCAGCCGCGCCAGTTTTACCCAGAGCCGGGATCAACCGAGTCTTGCAAAAGCCTGGGATGGGTGCCTTGGCAATGATGACAATGCGAACCGGTTTCATCGATAAGCCTTTGCGAGTTGGCTTGCGGGAACACCGCGCCAATAGGCCCACCTCAGACGCCACATCAGGAAAATCGTGCGCCAGAGCCCGCGTTGCTCCCAACGTCGGCCCGATGTGTGCACCCTGTCGGTCAGACAAATGGGGGGCACCAAACGTCGCAAGCGGCGGGATATTTCGATGTCTTCCATGAGCGGTTGCTGGGGGAACCCTCCCACGGCGTCAAAGGCGGCGCGGGTCATGAACAGGGCTTGGTCCCCCGTGGCAATGCCGGTGATGCGCGAGCGCCGGTTCATCAACCAAGCTACGACCTTCAGCATGGCGGGCCTTCCCTCTATGACGACGTCAAACCGCCCCCATGCCAACGCGGACTTCACTTGGCAGTCCACCAGTTGCAGGGCGGATGGGGGCAAGCGGGTGTCGGCATGCAGAAAGAGCAACACGTCGCCGCTTGCAGCGGCAGCGCCTACATTCATTTGAAGGGCACGGCCCCGTGGTGCACGGATCAGCTGAAATCCCATGCACTCGATCAGATCAGCGCTGTCATCCTCGCTACCGCCATCGACCACGATCACCTCCGCCCCTTGGCGTGAGAGGAGCATCAGGTGATCGCAAAGCCCTGGCAGACTTGCCACTTCGTTGAGCACGGGAACAATGACCGAGAGTTTCGTCATGCTGAGATCCCCAAACTAAAGGTGCGGCAAAACCAACTGACAGCATGTACGGCGGCCATGGCGTTCCCTTAAGCTCGCCGCCAGGCGTGGTACCGCTGCAGCCAAGCCAGCACCTGCTGCGGTGCGTGCGCCCGTTTCCACTCACCGGCAGCGTATTTGTTGGCTTCCGAGAGCGTCGGGTAGGTGTGGATGGTGCCGAGAATCTTATTCAGACCCAGCCCGTGCTTCATGGCCAAAACGAATTCGGCCAGTAGGTCTCCTGCATGCTCTCCGACAATGGTGACCCCCAAAATGCGGTCCTTGCCAGGTACCGTCAGCACCTTCACGAAACCATGCGCAGCTCCATCGGCGATGGCGCGGTCGAGATCATCAATCCCATAGCGTGTGACCTCGTAAGCAATGCCTTTTTCCTTGGCATCTTGTTCATTCAGACCGACACGGGCCACCTCCGGGTCAACAAAGGTTGCCCAGGGGATGACCGAATAGTCCACCTTGAAGCGCTTGAAATGTCCGAACAGTGCATTGACGGCGGCATACCAAGCTTGGTGCGCTGCCGTATGGGTGAACTGATAGGGACCCGCCACATCCCCGGCAGCGTAGATGTTGGGATAGAGCGTTTCCAGGTACTCATTGGTCACCACCGTGCGCTGCGTGGGAATGCCGAGTGCCTCCAGGCCATATCCCTGCAGACGGGCCACTCGACCCACCGCGCAGATCAAGTCATCGAACTCCACGCGCCGCTCCAGGCCCCCGTGCTCGACCACGAGGTACTTGTGCACCACACCATCGCGCTCCTCACGTTCGCATCGCAGAGCCTTATGGCTGGTGAGAACATCCACACCATCGCGGGCCAGGGAGGCGCGTGCCAGTTCGGATACCTCGGCATCTTCACGCGCCATGATGCGCGGCGCCATTTCGACTTGCGTTACTGCGGAGCCCAGACGCGCAAAGCTCTGAGAGAGTTCACAGCCGATGGGGCCACCGCCCAGCACCACCAGGCGCGCTGGAGCGATATTCCTTTGGGCCAACGCATCCCACAAGGTGTCGCTGGTGAGGTAACCGACCTCATCCAGCCCAGGAAGTGGCGGCACAAAGGGCTGCGCACCAGCGGCGATGACAATGCTGCGTGTCGTCAGGCGCTGCTTGCTGCCGTCAGCGGCCTCAATCTCAACCGTCCAGGGATCAATCACGCGGCCGTAACCCTGCAGCACTTCCACACCCAATGATTCGTAGCGTTCCACGCTATCGTGTGGCGCAATGGTGCGAATCACGTCATGAACCCTGGCCATCACCTGCCGAAAACTGAACTCAGGTACCGTGGCGCTCAATCCATACTGGTCCGCGTGGCGCATCTGAGTAGCCAACTTAGCGCTTTTAATCAGCGCTTTGCTGGGCACACATCCATAGTTCAGGCAATCGCCACCCATCTTGTGCGCTTCCACCAAAGTGACCTTGGCCTTGACGGCGGCGCCGATGTAGGCCGTCACCAATCCGGCCGCCCCTGCGCCTATGACAATGAGGTTGCGGTCGTAGTGCTTTGGCCTTGTCCAGCGCGCATAGACGCGGCGGCGCTGCAGGTATCCCAGGACCATCTTGGCAACCAGCGGAAACACACCCAATAAGACCAATGACAGCGTGACACCCGGCGAGACAATGCCGGCCAAGCTATCGATGCGCGCCAACTGCGTGCCCGCATTCACGTACACCAAAGTACCGGCCAGCATGCCGATCTGGCTGACCCCGTAGAAAGTCAGCGAGCGGATAGGCATCAGGCCCATCAGCAGGTTGATGAGAAAGAACGGGAAAACGGGGACCAAGCGCAGCGTGAAGAGGTAGAAAGCGCCATCGCGAGTCATACCGTCATTGATGGGCTTGAGCCGGTCACCGAAGCGCGCCTGCACCCAGTCGCGAAGCAGGTATCGTGCGCTCCAGAACGCCAAGGTCGCGCCAAGAGTGGATGCAAAAGACGCAATGAAGGTGCCCCAGAGCAGACCGAAGATGGCGCCAGCGGCCAGTGTCAGGATGACGGCGCCCGGAAGGGAAAGGGCCGCCACCAGCACATACACCGCGCCGAAGCCCAGGCCGAGTAAAACGGGGGATGTGCTTTTCCATGCGGCAAATTGATCAAGACCCGATTTGAGCCCTTCGAGCGTCAGCCACTTCGGACCACCGGCTGCAAAAAATGCCCACACCAGCACCACAACCAGCGCCACGAGCGCAAGACGTTTGGCGGCCCTCATCACTGCTCCGCCTTGAGTGCACCACCGCAACTGCTGCCCTGTCCGGCCGTGCAGCCATAGCAATGGTCAGCGGTGCGCACCGGCCGACCCACAGGGTCTTGCTTCAGCAGATCTCGCAGGTGTGGCTTGGCAGCCATTCGCAACGGGCCCTCTGCAGGCAACGGAAGGCCGAGCTGCTGATTGAAGTCACAATCGTAGAGATAGCCCTGCCAGTCCACGCTGACCAGGTTGCGGCACATGACGGCGGCGTGATTGGGCACGCTGAAGTTCTCGCGCAGCAGTTGCATGTAGCCGCTGAACTGCCCCTTGGAGATCAGCATGGACCCAAAGCGCTGGATAGGCATGTTCGTGATGACAAAAAGTTCGTCGAACTCAATGCCGAAGTGCTTCCACAGTTCGCGCTTGTAGTCTGCCTGAAGCTTGCGCTGCTCCGGCGGCAGCGAGGGACCCTGCGGGTTGTAGACCAAGCTGAGCTTGAGCCCTGAACCGGGCTTGCCGTAGCCCAGGGCATTGAGCTGCTGCAAGGCAGCGATGCTCTTGTCGAACACGCCCTTTCCGCGTTGCTTGTCCACGTTCTCCAGCGAGTAGCAAGGCATTGATGCCACCACTTCGACTTTTTGGTCGACCAGGAACTGCGCCAGATCTTCCTGACCCGGTTCGAACAGGATGGTCAGATTGCAGCGGTCCATGACATGCACGCCCAGAGCCCGCGCCTGGCGTACCAGCAGGCGAAACTCTTCATGCAGTTCGGGGGCGCCGCCCGTCAAATCCAGCACTTGGATGGACCGTGCTTTTAACACCTCGATCACCAACTCCAGATTGGAGCTGTCCATCATTTCTGTGCGGTTCGGCCCTGCGTTCACATGGCAATGCACACAGGTCTGATTGCAGCGGTACCCGAGATTGACCTGTAGAGTAGTCAAGGAGCCTCTGTTCAAGGCTGGGAAAGTCGTTGCTTCAAGCAAAGGCAAGGTGGCGTGCATGTTCGTCCTTGGTTGTTCCGTGGGCGCGACTGTTTTCGCGTAATGCACTTTTAGTCGCCGCGAACCCCGGGCTTCTTACACCGGGGATATCAGACGATGTGATGCTTTGGCCGCCCTTGTCCTGGCTATTCGGTCAAGCGCTGTGCAAGGGCGGCGAAGTCATCCACCACGATGTCGCAGTCGGGGTGCGGCGTTGGATCTGGAGGGCCTAGCGGGCCCCACTCTTGCGGTCTGCGGACAAAGGCTGTCCGCAACCCGCACCCGCGGGCCGCATTCAGGTCAAAGTTATGGCAAGCCACCATCAAGATGTCTGATGGGGCTAAATTCATCCAGGATGCCGCCTGCATGTATGCCTGGGGGTGCGGCTTGTACATGGCAATCATCTCGCATGAAATCACCGCATCCCAGGTGATGCCGTTCCTGCGCGAAACATCGACCACCAGGGCCAACGGCAGCATGGTGAACGAAACCACGGGATACCGGGAGCGCATCCGCGCGAGCGCCGCTGGAAAATCAGGCCACGCGGACAGGCGATGCCACGCATCTGCAACCCTGCCGCGCTCCTCGCCCGTGAAGGCCTGCAATCCATGGTCGGTCAGAACCTGCTCCAGGCAAGAGCGATGAAGGTCGTCCATGTTGAATGTCGGCTTCACTTGGCCGACGATGCCCTGCATGGCGAGACGCCGGTAGTCGTTCGTGACAACATGCCAGTCACGATCAAGCCCATGAGCGGCTCCAATCTCAGCGAGCATGTGGCACACACCGCTGTGCCAATCGAGCACTGTGCCTCCGGTGTCAAAGGCGATGGCCTTGATATTCATGGCATGTCCTTGTACAAGTTGCGAACGCTCCCGGCATCCAATCAAGCTACCTTATAGGCCGCAAACTTTTCATCCAACTCCGTGGCGAAGGCATGGTTGGAAAAATTGCTCAGTGTCTTCACCGCAATGGCCAGCACGATGTACAGAAGATCGCGCTCGGAATACCCCGCAGCGAGGAAGGATTGCACCGTTTCCTGACTGGGTCTGCCATGGGTCTGGACCATTTCGGTTACGGTTGCGTGCAATGCTGCCAGCTTGGGGTCTGGAATTGGCTCATGCTCGCGGATAGCCTTCAGCACATCTGCGGGCACGCCTGACACCTTGTCGGCGATCATGCTGTGAGCCGCTGTGCAATATTTGCAATCATTGACTTGGCTGACGGCCAGAAACACCACTTCCTGCTCGGCCGACTTCAGGCCCGATTCGCTACGAAAAAGACCGTAGCCGTGCAGGTAGGTGCTGAGCACAGCCGGAGCGTTGGCCATGTTGGCATACATGTTGGGAATGAAGCCGACCTGCTTCAACGCCTTATCGAGAATTTCTTTCTGGGCACCCTCGGCGGTGGTGTGGTCAATGGGCTTCAACGATTGAACGATAGGGGTAGCGGACATGGATATGTACTCCTGAAAATGTCTGTCGCAGTCTTTGGAATCGAGGTAACTACAGCTCTTCGCTGTGTTGTAAGCGTAGGGCTCGATCCACTGACCAAGACGACCCAAAGTCTCATTGGGTATACCGAACGTCGCTGTAGGCGGGCAGCGTCGTCTGTCCTTCAATACCCCTGGGCTTCAAGTGTTCATCGTTCAGAAATTCGCGGCATGCGCCGCCACCTCTGCGCTACTTTGCTCATTTGGCTCATTGCGCAGCCATTCGCTGGGCGAGCATCCTAGTTTTCGCGTGAAGGCTCTGGCCAGGGCGCTGGTGCTGCCGTAGCCCACATCTGTGGCTATCCGCTTGAGCTGAAGTCCCTTCTTCAGCAAGCGCTGCGCGCTCATCACGCGCCAGGAAGCAAGATACTCGGCAGGTGTTTCCCCCGTCACTTCCCTAAATCGAGATGCGAAACGCGCGCGCGACATCCCAGCCTGAGCCGCCATCGACTCCAGACTCCAGTCGCGCCCTGGAGCTTCGTGGATCGCTTCAAGCACTCGGCGCAATCTCGGGTCGGCCAAACCGGCCAGTGTCCCGCCCAGTGTTTGGCCCTGTGCAATCGCGTAGCGCAACAGCCGGATGATCAGGATTTCGCACAGGCGGTCCATCACTGCTTGTCGGCCGCAGTGGTCGGCGAAAGCCTCTTCGAACATCATGTCCAGCAGCGCATCGACGCCGGGTAGGTGCCTGAGTTCGATCAAGACCACATCTGGCAACGAGTCCGAGATTGGATTGCTTCCACCCCCTCCAAATTGCACGGTGCCGCACACGACATCTGCCCCCGCTTGTTGATCTGCCAGCAGCCTGTGGTTGTCTGGTCTGGGAAGAAAAAGGAGTGTCGGCTCGGAGATGGTGAAATCAACACTGTGAACTCCAATCACTTGGAGATGGCCACTTCTGATCAGGTGCAGATGTCCTCGCTGCTCATCCTGCGGAAAGTCATGGAGGCCGCAAATGTTGCCGGTGTAGAACACCCCTGCACTCAAGGCGAAATGGCTCAGGAGATGGGTGACGTTATCCATACGAAGCAAGGCATCTAGGGATGTGGATGGTTCAATCACGCCTACCGCAATTCATGCCCACAGGGCCAAGTAGTTTGTACTCGGCATGCCACTCGGTGGCGAAGGGCTGGCGTGCCTTGCCCAGAAAAGTCAACGCTGGAAAGACCTTTGCGTTGGGCGTGGCGGTTATTTAGTGGCCTTCTCATTTTCCCCCTGCGCGAATGCCCGCATGGCCTGGCGAAGAAATGGAATCTGGTGACTGAAGTTTCGGCAACCTGAACACATCATCAGGTGCACCTTCAGTCCCATTTTTTCCGACACCGAGAGGCGACGTTCTTGCGCTTCCGACACAAGTCGGGTGACCGATTGGCAGTTCAGCATGGTTGCCCCTTGGTTTGATGCCAGTTGTTTTCCAAACACTCCCGAAGCCGAAGCCGAGCCCGATGCATGATGACGTTCAGGTTTGATGTCGAAATACCGACCGAAGCGCAGATTTCGTCTGACTCCAGCTCTATATATTCCCGCATCATGAACACGCGGGCCTGCTGCCCTGGCAGGGCCTCCAGGCAGAGTTCGAAAACCTTCCAGAACTGGCTTTGGTGCAAGGCTTCCTGCGGATTTCCCCAAGCTGCTGGCCGTTCATCCGGCTCCCAGAATCCTTTGGCGTTGAAAAGCTCGTGGAGATCTTCCTGCTCCTCGCGTTCCTGCATCAGTGCGCTGGCTTCGCCAAGCCGCTTCTTTTGCCTCAGCGAATCGGCAATCTTGTTCTTGAGAATCGCAAACACCCAGGTTTTCAACGCCGCATGGCCACGAAAGGCCGCAGCGTTCTTCAGCGCACCGATCAATGCCTCCTGCACGGCATCCTCGGCGGACTGTTCGTCGCCCAGCTGCAAATGCGCAAATTTCAGCATCTGACTGCGCAAGGACTTCAGCAATTCAGGGTCACTGATCGAGGGTGCTCCAACAGCTGCGTCCACCCCCTCCGCCTTCAATTTGTCAAACGTCATGTCGGTCCTGTTCGCTCAATGCATTCTTGGCAGCGCTGTAGCTGGCGACGCAGTAGGGTACGAGGTAGTTGAGCAACACATGTCCCCAGGAAATCCCGGACCAACTGAGAATCGCCGCGCCCTGGTTGATCAGATTCAGAACGGTGCCCACGACAAGCGATATCCGCAGTGCGTTGCCCGCGATCTTTCGCGAGCACGCCAATGACCAAATACTTGGCTTCATGCGGGCTCCAACGACATGTCCAGCAACTTCAGAATCGGCAAGTTCGCAACCGCTGCCGCGACGGTAGTCCGTATCAACTCAAAATCCGCTTCAGGTTCCAGATCTGAAGCAGAGCCCTGGCGACCGGTGGGCTTGGCCAACATCCCTATTTCGGAGGCGTTCAGTTCAAACTCCCCCGAGCAGTTGCGACAGTAGATGCGTTGCCCGGCAACAAGCCCGCGCCGCAGCACCAGTGTGGGTCCGCACATAGGGCAAGACTGCAGCGGAATCCCTTCGTCGCTGTGCGCGAGCACATGGTCGAGCCGACCCGCTTCGCCCAAACCGACGAATCTGGTTGCAAGGGGTTCGTCAAACTGCGCGCCCTTTTCGCGCCTCAAGATATCGAGTGCTTTCTCAATGGGCATACCGGCTCTGTAGGGGCGATGGCTGGTCATGGCATCAAAGGCATCACAGATGCCGACGATGCGTGCGGTGACTGGCACGGCTTCGCCTTGGAGCCCACGGGGGTAACCCCGCCCATCCGGACGCTCGTGATGCAGGTGAACAGCATCTCGAACCAGACCCGCGAGAGGATGTCCAGCGAGCATCCTGAGTCCGACGTCAGGATGCGTTTTGATGACGGCGTATTCCTCATCGGTCAAACGATCAGCTTTCCGCAAGATCGCGTCTGGAACACCGACTTTGCCCAGGTCATGCAGAAAACCGCCCAGCTCGATCCGTGCCACTTCATCAGGGGATAGGCCCGCGTCTTGGGCTAACAAGCGCGCGTAGCGTGAGACGCGCCAGAGGTGCCCGCCTGTGTAGGGGTCCCTCGCCTCGACAAACCAGGCCATGGTCATCAGACTGGCCAGCAACTGGGAGCCATGAGTGGTGCCGGCTGTCGGACCGCGCAACCATGTGCTGAGCTGTTTCGATCCGATCATGTGGACTTCTCCATCGTTGTTCCAGTGTGAGCAAAGTCGGACGAGGCAAAGCGACGTATGAAGCGCCGGTCGATCCAATCTTTCCAGCGCCAAACCCAGCGACCTTCAGCAGACCAGGCACCCCACGATGCAATCGCATAGCGCGGCCCGCACGCGAGCAGGTAGAGAGAGCTGGATTTTGGTGCATATGTCCGCAGTGGACCGCCCTCCAGAACCGCGAGCAAGTTGCTGGCAAGTACAGGGCCTGCGCGGACTGCATGCACACCCGAACGAGACAGGTGCGTGTCTGGCCGCGCGCACACGTCTCCGGCCGCGAAGACGTTGGGGTGGGAGACACTGCGGTGGTGTCGATCCACCAGAATGTACCCCCCTGGATCCAGCGCTAACTGAGACAACTGCAGCCACACAGGCGCACGCGCCCCGGTAGCGGCAATTACCAAATCAGCATCCACGGCCTGACCGTCCGCCAGCAAAACACCTTCTTCCGTGCCGACAGCCCGCTGGAAATGCACATTCAAACCAGCACGTCGGGCGTAGGCAAGCACACGATCTTGCACCCGTCGATGGTGCCCTTGCAAAATTCCGTTTTCGGAAGCCACCAGATCCACTGTGGCGCTGACCCCGGATTGCTGCAACGCATATTGCGCAGCCAGAGCGATTTCGACCCCTGCGGCGCCGCCGCCCACAACCAGCAGGTGAAACGCTCCTTTCGTTTGCGCCTCGTTCAATTTTTCAGGCCACTGGGAGAAGAACTGATCCAGGGGCTTGACCGGCAGCAGTTTGTCCCCCAGTGCTTCCAGCCAGGAAGTTGCCGTTTCGCTGCCCACATCAATGGACAGCCAGTCATAGTGCACATGCCGGCCATCAGTGAGGCCAACGCAGCGCCGAGCGGCGTCCATGCCCACCACGCTATCCACGACAAGCTGCCCCTGCGCAGCCGCCACCAAGGGCCTCAAGTCGATCTGACAAGCCGTCTTCGAATAGTGGTCTGCGATCCAGCCAGGCAGCATCCCTGAATAGTTCTGTTGAGGCGCCGGAGTGATCAGCGTCACTTCGACCCCCTGAGGGCGTCTGGCAGCCAGGGCTTCCAGAACCGACAGATGCGCGTGGCCTCCGCCGACCAAGACAAGCCTTTTCATGGAGGAGCCGATCTACTGGGTGAAATGACGTTTGAGAATCCGGGCCGCAATGGCTCGACGAGCAGGAATGGCCAAATCATCCTTGCTGAAATACAGAAAAGTATCAGGACGTCCCCATTGTGAGACGGTACCTTCGTTATCGATGCCCGCAATGCTCGCCTTAACGCTGCAGAGCACAGCCAAACGCTCCAGACCAGGCCGCGCCTTGTCCAAGGAAAGCATGGAGGCAAAAACCACTGGGACGGTCGGCGCAGATTGGCGCAGCCGCTGAAACACCTCTTCTGCGGATTCGGGAATGGAAGATGAGAGTGCCATGGAAATGACGGCACCGCCCGCTTTGGGCGCGAGAGTGGCCATGTTGGCAATAGCCTCCAGCTTGGCAAGCGTGTAGCCGTTTTCTTCCAAAAAAGGCTTCATTTCAGCGACGATGAAGGGATGGGGCCTGGCCAAGAGAATATTTTTCGACATCTGGGACTCCGTCATGGGGTGGTCAATGTCGATTAGTCGCTCCACACTCCGTGGCGCTTACACCGCCGGGCCCATCAGGCTGTAATAGATGCGTTCGGTGAATCGACTAACCAACGTCGTCAGCACTACAACCACCTGGAGTTTCAATATGACACGTGCCCTGATTGGGATCATTGGCGGGAGTGGCCTCTACCACATGGATGCTTTGCAGGATGTCAAGGAACATGATCTGGAGACACCCTACGGCAGGCCTTCCGATGTCTTGGTTACCGGCCAAGTACATGGCATTTCCGTGGCCTTTTTGGCCAGACACGGTCGGGGCCACCGCCTGATCCCATCTGAGGTTCCTTACAGGGCCAACGTCCATGCTATGCGCCAACTGGGCGTGCGGTACCTGGTTTCTTTCTCCGCAGTGGGGTCGCTGCGCGAGGAGTTGCGCCCGCTCGACATGGTTCTACCGGATCAGTTCATCGACTTGACCAAACGCAGGGACAGCACGTTTTTCGGCGCTGGCGCGGTGGCGCATGTATCCCTGGCGCAGCCCATCTGCGCCAATCTCTCAGACGTATTGGCGCGTTCGGTAGACGGTGCCGGACTGAGCGACAAGGTGCGCCTGCACAAGGGCGGGACCTATGTATGCATCGAAGGCCCACAGTTCTCCACCATGGCGGAATCGCACTGGTATCGAAGCATGGGGGCCAGTGTGATCGGTATGACCAACATGCCGGAGGCTAAATTGGCGCGGGAAGCACAGATGGCCTATGCCACGCTGGCTATGGTGACCGACTACGACTGTTGGCACCCAAGGGAGGCGCACGTTACCGCCGATGCTGCGATTGCGAACCTGATGCGGAACGCAGGCCACGCTCAGGCGATAGCGGCAGAGGCCATCAAGATTCTCGGCCGAGAACTCCCGAGCTCGGTAGCCCATACCGCACTAGATTCGGCTCTGGTGACCGGGAAGGATTCCATGGTCGCTGGAGTGAAAAGCCGCTTGGAAGCATTTTGGAGTGAACCCAATTGATTGAAAGTACGGCTTTGCGGAGGGAAAAGGTGGCATCCAAGGCCACCAATCACCCCCACGCTACGCCGTGACCCGGGCCAGTCTACAATTCACCAGTGATTGAACTCATCCCCAAATGCTCCCAGGCCACGGTTTTTGTGCCAAACCGTGAGCTGCCGCTTGGGTATTTTTGTTCGGTGACACCGCCGTAGTCCTACCTCTTCAGGCCCCGCTTTAGCGGATTCCCGCCTCGTCTTTCTTTCTCGCCGCTGAGCCGTGCACCCGGCTTCGGTGGCGCAGCCTTCTCTGATTTTTTCCGTCTCGAACGCATCAGCATGCGCTGGTGGCGTTTCCTATGCCTATGAATTTTGCATCTATCAAGCAAACCTGGTTTGCCAATGTCCGGGGCGATCTGCTCGCGGGCATCGTCGTTGCGCTGGCGCTCATTCCCGAGGCTATCGCGTTTTCCATCATCGCGGGGGTGGACCCCAAGGTCGGGCTCTACGCCTCGTTCAGCATCTGCGTAATCATTGCCTTTGCAGGCGGGCGCCCCGGCATGATCTCCGCCGCCACCGGCGCCATGGCCCTCGTAATGGTGCTTTTGGTCAAGGAGCATGGCCTGCAGTACCTGCTGGCAGCCACGGTGCTCACAGGGGTGCTGCAAATCCTGGCAGGGGTGCTCAAACTGGGCGCCCTCATGCGGTTTGTGTCTAGGTCGGTGATCACCGGCTTTGTAAACGCGCTAGCCATCTTGATCTTCATGGCGCAATTGCCCGAACTGACCAACGTGACCTGGGTTGTGTATGCCATGACGGCGGCGGGCCTGGCCATCATTTACGGCTTCCCTTACATCACCAAGGCGATCCCGTCGCCCCTGGTGACCATCGTGGTGCTCACCGGCATCTCGATAGCGATGGGCCTGGATATCCGCACCGTGGGCGACATGGGCGAGCTGCCCAGCAGCCTGCCGGTGTTCCTGCTGCCCGATGTGCCGTTGAACCTGGAGACGCTGAAGATTATCTTCCCCTACGCGGCAACACTGGCCGTGGTGGGCTTGCTGGAATCGATGATGACGGCCTCCATCGTGGATGACCTCACGGATACTCCGAGCAACAAGAACCGCGAATGCATGGGCCAGGGGGTGGCCAATATCGCCACAGGCTTTATCGGCGGCATGGCGGGCTGCGCAATGATTGGGCAATCGGTCATCAACGTGAAGTCGGGCGGGCGCGGGCGCCTGTCGGCGCTGACAGCGGGCACGCTACTGCTTGTCATGGTGGTGTTTCTGGGGCGCTGGGTCAGCCAGATTCCCATGGCTGCGCTGGTGGCGGTGATGATCATGGTGAGTATTGGCACGTTCAGCTGGGACTCGGTGCGCAAGCTGCGCGAGCACCCGCCTAGTTCGTCCATCGTGATGATTGCCACGGTGGTGGTCACCGTGTCCACCCATGATCTGGCCAAGGGCGTGTTCGTGGGCGTGCTGCTGTCGGGCATCTTCTTTGCGCACAAGGTGGGCCGCGTGCTGCGCGTGGACAGCGCCAGCGAGGACGGGGGCCAAACCCGGGTGTACCGCGTGGTGGGTCAAGTGTTCTTTGCATCGTCCGAGGCCTTCATTGCCGCGTTTGATTTCAAGGAGGTGGTGCCCAAGGTGCGCGTCGACGTGAGCCGCGCGCACTTCTGGGACATCACTGCCGTGAGCGCTCTGGACAAGGCCGTTCTCAAGTTCCGCCGCGAAGGTACCGAGGTCGAAGTGATCGGCATGGATGAAGCCAGTGCCACGCTGGTGGACCGCTTCGCCATTCACGATAAGCCCGGCGCCGTTGAACAACTCATGCATTGAGGAGACACCCCATGAACAAGGTATATGCCTGTATTGATGGCTTGAAGACAACCACCGCCGTGGTTGATTGGGCCGCATGGTCCGCCAACCGCCTGGGCGTTCCACTGGAGCTACTGCATGTGCTGGAGCGCGACCCGGACAGCACCGCCGTCACTGATTTCAGTGGCGCGATTGGTCTGGGCGCACAAGAGATGCTGCTTCAGCAATTGAGCGATCTGGATGCCCAGCGGGGGAAACTGGCTCAGGAGGCTGGGCGCCAGATGCTGGCCAGCTCCCAGGCGCGGGCGAAAGCGGCCGGAGTGCCGCAAGTGGATGGACGCATGCGCCACGGCGAGTTCGTCGATACCGTGATTGAACTAGAGCCTGATGCGCGCCTGTTCGTGTTGGGCGAGCATTACCAAGCAGTCACTGCGAGCAAGCTGCATCTGGATCACCACCTCGAACGGGTGATCCGAGCGGTAAAGCGGCCGGTTTTAGTGGCGACTACAGAACATTTCGCTCCTCCTGAGCAGTTCGTGTTGGCTTATGACGGCAGCCCGACGGCCGTGAAGATGGTGGAGACTGTGGCTCGCAGCCCTATGCTCAAGGGGTTACCCGCGTTGGTGGCCATGTGTGCAGCGGACACCCCCGCCGCGTGGGCGCAGTTGGGCGTGGCCAAGGGCTTGCTGGAGGGGACCGGGTTCGCAGTGGAGACGACTCTGCTGCCAGGTGATCCTGAAAATGCTCTACCCCCACTCCCGCAGTTGCAGGGCGCCGCCTTGTTGGTAATGGGCGCCTACGGGCACTCGCGTATCCGCCATTTGGTCATCGGAAGCACGACGACGACGCTGCTGCGCATGAGCAAAGTGCCTGTGCTGGTCATGCGCTGAAGATTGAGGCGAGACCAAGCGGTGAAAGATGGGCTTCCTAACCCGGGGCCGTAAACAAGAGGTGCCTCATGGGTCGGGTCTATTTGGTGGCTGCAGGCGTTTGCGAGATTTTCTACGGAGCCGCTATGCCGCGCACATAAGAGTTCACCCGGATCTGGTCCAGTCTGTTCTGTGGGGCTTTCATTGCGGTGAGCATGTGTAGGTGTCCCAGTCCACCCGGGCCATTCTCATGGGCACTGCGATCTATGGGACTGTGGCGCGGGAGATGACAGCAGCGTATTGCGCTTGCTGTGCTTCGGACTTACCGTTGCGGTCATTGTCGAGCTCAAATTGCTCTATACCAAGTATGCGCTGCCAGTAATGTCGGCGTTGAAGGACTACGAGCCTCCCGAGATTTCCACCACCGCCAGCGTCTTTCCCTGGGTTGAGCGCACGGGTTGAGGGCACTTTGTGTGGGCCGTACAGAGACTCCGTTGCTCGACCGAATGACTGCTTAATGCAGTTTAGCGGGCGAACGTGGATAGACAGTGACAGTCAGCAATCGCTGCTTATGGAGAGCTCTCCATAAGCAGCGTTATGTACAGTGCTCAGTTATGTGCAGGTGTCCACCGCCGTCAGGCTGCAGGCCCCGTGAATGCAGGCGTTGCCAGCGTCAAGGACGAGGACGCGGTGCACATAAGGTTTGATTTCCGACGATTCGAGACCGAAGTCCAACAGTCTTGTCACGCGATAGCCGCCGACGCAATGACGATGGCACACCGTCCCAAGCGAAATCGCCCGTTGTGGCAGGTCCTCCCCCGACAGGGGCCAATCAAATCCCCGAATTTGGAACAGCTCTTCGCACGCTGGAGATGAAGCTGCGGCGCGCACCCTCAGCAAGGATTTATCGCATTCAGCGCCTTCGAGCATGACGAAACTATGGACAGCTTCGTAGCGCTGGCGCGTGCCCCGCACGAGGGAAATCTCGCACGAGCGCCCGCTGGGCTACTCATAATCGAGCGCTGTGCATAACGCTGCATTGCAGTCACTTCTCCACCGTTTGACGTATGCCAAAAGCCGCTCGCCAAACACCGCCCCAGCAATACCCTCCACGCCGAACTGGCGCAACCGAATGAGCCATAAAAAAGCGCCGGGCTTTCCCAAACCCGGCGCTTTCATTCCATCCAACCCCTTCAAGCCAACTTAAACGGCAACTCCCTCGGCGTCTTCCCCGTCAGCTGGGCAATGGCATTCGCAAACGCAGGTGCCAGCGGCGGCAACCCAGGCTCGCCCATGCCCTTCGGTGGATCGGCGCTGGGCACAATGTGCACCGTCACCTGGGGCATGTCGGTGATGCGCGGCACGGCGAAGTCGCCAAAGTTGCTTTGCTCCACCACGCCATCCTTCAGCGTGATGGCGCCGCCGGGCAGGCACATCGACAGGCCCATCAGCGCCGCGCCCTGCACCTGGGCTTCCACGCTTTTGGGGTTGACCACCAGATTGCAATGCACGCCGGCCGTGATGCTGTGCAGCTTGGGCGTGCCGTCCTTCACGGACGCCTCGACCACATAGGCCACCACCGATTCAAATGACTCATGCACGGCTACGCCCCAGGCGCGGCCGGGGGCCAGCTTCTTCTTGCCATAGCCCGACTGGGCCACGGCCAGTTGCAGCGCGGCCTTGTGGCGCGGGTGTTTGTCGCCCATCAGGGCCATGCGGTAGGCCACGGGGTCTTGCTTGGTGGTGCGCGCCACTTCGTCGATGAGGGTTTCCATGGCATAGGCCGTGTGGGTGGAGCCCACACTCCGCCACCACAACACCGGCACGTTCACATCCGGGTGGTGCACCGACAGTTTCATGGGCACGTTGTACGGCTCCTTCATGCCCTCCACGGCCGTGGCATCGATACCGTTCTTGACCATGAATGCCTCGAACGGCGATCCCTTGGTGATGGATTGGCCCACGATGGTGTGGTCCCACGCCAGGATCTTGCCCTCTGCGTCGAACCCGATCTCGGCGCGGTGCACGTGCATGGGGCGGTAGTAGCCGCCCTTGATGTCGTCTTCACGGCTCCACAGGGTGCGCACTGGCACGGTGATTCCTGCGGTGCGCGCGGCCTTGGCCACGCCGCAGGCTTCCACCACGTAGTCGCTGGTGGGGATGGCTCGGCGGCCAAAGCCACCACCGGCCATTTGCGTGTTCACCTTGATGTTCTGCGGCTGCAGGCCCAGCGTCTTGGCGGCGGCCATGGCGTCCAGGCCGGGCATCTGGGTGCCCATCCAGAGTTCGGCCTTGTCACCATCCAGCTTCACCGTGCAGTTGAGCGGCTCCATGGGGGCGTGCGCCAGGTAGGGGAAGACGAACTCGGCGCTGATCTTGTGCGCAGCGCCAGCCAGCGGCGCCATGTCGGCCTGCATGGCCACGTTGCCGGGCTTGGTGGCCAGCTCGCGGTACTGCGCCAGCAGTGCCGTGGTGTCGGGCTTGCCCACCGCGCTGGTGTCCCATTCCACCTTCAGCGCATCGCGGCCCTGCTTGGCGGGCCAGTAACCATCGGCCAGGATGGCCACGCCCTCGCCGCCCCGGTCGGTGGGCACGCGCAGCACGGCTTTCACGCCCTTGATGGCTTTGGCGGCGCTGTCGTCCATCGACTTCAGCTTGGCGCCAAACACCGGCGGGCGCGCCACCACGGCCGTCAGCATGCCAGGCAAGCGCACGTCAATGCCGTAGTCCTGCTGGCCGCTCGATTTGGCCTTGGCATCGAGCCGGCCCGTGGGCTTGCCGATGAGGCGGAACTGCTTGGGGTCCTTCAAGGTGACCTTTTCGGGCACGGGCTGCTTCATGGCCGCTTCGGCCAGCGCGCCGTAGCCCAGCTTCTTGCCCCCGGGGCCGACGACGAAGCCGTTGCTGGTGCGCAGTGCCGACGCATCCACGCCCCACTGCGCGGCAGCGGCCGAGACCAGCATGGCCCGGGTGCGGGCACCCAGTTCGCGGTACTGGGTGTAGGAGTTTTTGATGGAGTTGGAGCCGCCCGTGAGGTGCATGCCCATCATCGGGTCGGCATAGGCTTGGTTGGCATCGCCGTGCACGCTGCGCACTTTGCTCCAGTCGGCATCCAGCTCCTCGGCCAGGATCATGGGCAAGCCCGTCTGCACGCCCTGGCCAAAGTCCAGGCGGTTGATGGTGACGGTGACCGTGCCATCGGCGTCGATGCGGACAAAGGCTGAAGGCTGCTCGAACGGCTTGAGGCCTGCGGCCGCTGCCCCGGCGCCCTGCGCGCTGGTCACCAGCGGAAACGCACCCAGCGCAAAACCGGATGCCGCAGACACCTTGAGGAACGTGCGGCGCGCCACGCCTGCGTGGGAGGCGGCATGTGCTTCTGTATTGATAGCGCCTTGTGCTTGATTCATAAGCGCTACCAGGCTTTTTGGCATGTGGGTGCGGGCGGTTTGAGCGTCGAAATGCATAGTGTTCTCCTGCTCGGTGTTCTTAGGCCAGAGTCTTGGCAGCGTCATGGATGGCCGCGCGGATGCGCACGTAGGTGCCGCAGCGGCACACATTGCCCGCCATGGCAGCGTCAATGTCGGCGTCGGTGGGTTTTTTCTTGCCCTGCAGCAGTGCGGTGGCGCTCATGATCTGGCCGCTTTGGCAGTAGCCACACTGGGCCACGTCGTGCTTGACCCAGGCGGCGTGCACGGCCTTGCCCACCTTGTCATTGGTGGTCACCGCCTCGATGGTGGTGATCTTCTGGCCTGCCGCCGCCGAAATGGGCGTGATGCACGAACGAATGGGCGCACCGTTCAGATGCACCGTGCAGGCCCCGCACAAAGCCTGGCCGCAGCCAAACTTGGTGCCGGTCATGCCCAGCGTGTCGCGCAGGGCCCAAAGGATGGGGGTGGATTCATCGGCATCCACAGCCGTGTCTTTGCCATTGATGTTGAGGGTGGGCATCGTGGGGTTCTCCGTCGGGAAGGTGTTGTTGTGCGGTGGGAGGCGGTTGAACAGAGCGGGATGGTGTCAGCGACGCCATCGGCCATGAAACGGTTGGAGCGTGGTGAGTTGCATTTTTAAGAGAATATAAATTCGATTAAAAGATCAACCTCAGGTAGACAAATTCATCGCAATCTCCTGCTCAGGCCTTCAGGGCGTCCCAGCACAGCCCAAAAGCCATCTGGTGCACGGCCTCCTCATCGGGCAGCACCTTGGTGCGGATCAGGTTGCCCGTCTCTCTCACCGACCCCACCAGGCTGGCCGTGAGCAGCGGGATGGGCACGGCCTTCAGGATCTCTTGCTGCTGGCCTTCTTCCATCAACGCAAAAAAACCGGCCATCAGACGGGTCGAGAATTCGCGGTTGCCCTCGGTGAACCAGGGCGAGTTGTAGTACTGCTCCTGAAACACCACTTCGGCATACTGGTCCAGCCGGTGGCGCAGCAGGTTGCCCCAGGCGCGCCGCACGCGGGCGCGGTAGGGCATGCCGGGCACGATGCCCTCCATAATGCGCGCGGCCGTGACTGTCTTGGCATCCTGGTAAAGCTGGCTGATGAGTTCATCCTTGGACGGGTAGTACACATACAGTGTGCTGGTGGCAATGCCCGCCGCGCGGGCGATATCGGCCAGGGTCAGGCCGCTCAGGCCCGTCTGGGCCACCAGCTCGAAGGTGGCCTGGGCAATGGCGCGCTGTTTTTCGTCGTCTTTGGGTTTCATCGATGCGGCAATATAAGCGAATAGTTATTCGACGACAACCGGGGCCACCGAAGACCCCACGTTACCCGGATCCCGCCCGGCCGTCGCCCTCTTTGCAGTGTGCCCGCCGTGGCTGGCAACCGCCCTGCCCTCGCATGCACAATTGGCCCATGACCACCTCCATCGCCGACCTTCGCAAGAGCTACGAGCGCGCCGAACTCAACGAAGACGCCTCGCACGCCGCCCCTCTGCAGCAGTTTGACCAGTGGCTCAAAGAAGCCATCAGTGCCGAAGTGCCCGAGCCCAACGCCATGACCCTGGCCACCGTGGGCAGCGACCTGCGCCCCAGCACCCGCATCGTGCTGATCAAGGGCTATGACGAGCGCGGCATCGTCTGGTTCACCAACTACGACAGCCGCAAGGGGCGCCAGATTGCTGGTAACCCCTACGCAGCCCTGCAGTTCCACTGGGTAGAGCTGGAACGTGTGGTGCGCATCGAGGGCGTGGTGGAAAAGGTCAGCGATGCAGAGAGTGACGAATACTTCAACAGCCGCCCGCTGGATTCCCGCATCGGCGCCTGGGCCAGCCCGCAAAGCCAGGTGATTTCTGGCCGGGGCGTGCTGGTGGCCAACGCCGCCAAATACGGCGCGCAGTTCATGCTGAAGCCGCCCCGCCCGCCGCACTGGGGGGGGTATCGCCTCAAGCCGGATCAGTGGGAGTTCTGGCAAGGGCGCAAGAGCCGGTTGCATGACCGGTTGCGGTACCGGATGGATGGCGGCGAATGGATGCGTGAGCGACTGGCGCCTTGATCGCCATCGCTACAACCCTGGTAAACATTGCATGTGCTCGACGCCAGCATTCACGCCAGAAGTCGTTTATCTACATCTCACACCCGGTTCCGAATTACCTCCACTTTCGCTAGAGCGCTTTCGGGTACTGGTCATGATCGAGTCAGAAGTGACTACTGTTTGGCAGAAAGCAGTGAGCGACTGGCTGGTGCGGTCCGGCTGCCTGTACATGATGGCCTGGGGTCTTGATTGCAGCTCGTGGGATGACTCAGTGGACTGGGCGAACATTGAGCAGTTTGCTTTTGAAGAAATACCGGCAGAGAGCTTTGTCCTCACCTCTTGGCACGAAAACGACTCATTGGAGGAAGTGATGCACTTCTGCAAGCACTTCGCAGTTCACCCCTCGGTCACGCTACCAACCACGCTGCTTCTACAAATTTCATTGGAAGCACAGAAGAAGAAAGTGTCTATGCTCTACGGCAGCGCATAGTTGGTCAGGCAGCCACAACGATGGCAGAGCTCAGACCGTCAGATTCTTACTGCGCAACCGCGCAGAGCATCGCCCCAGGAGCGCACCATGTTCTCGCACATCCACATCGGCGTCACCGACTTCGACCGCGCGCTGGCGTTCTACCAGCCCGTGATGGCAGCGCTGGGCATCGCGCCGCGTTTTGTGGATGCCGCCCACCCTTGGGCCGGATGGCAAAGCCACCCCAACCCGCGCCCCCTTTTTCTCATCGGCCGTCCTTTTGAAGGCGAACACGCACCGGGCAACGGCCAGATGACCGCCTTTGCTGCCAGCACCCGCGCGCAGGTGGATGCAGTGCACGCTGCGGCCCTGGCAAACGGGGGGCATTGTGACGGGCCGCCCGGCCTGAGGCCGCAGTACCACGCTCACTACTACGGCGCGTATTTCCGAGATCCGGATGGGAACAAGCTGTGTGTCGCATGCCATGCGGCGCCGGGCGATTCAGTGCCCGAATGATCGACTCAGCGAGCCGATTCCCTTTCTCGTTTCTTTGCAGGGGCCCTGGTGCGGTGAGCCTGGGTGGTGGCTACCCTACCACCCACCGTGTCACCGCCAAAATCACCACTGGCATCGTCACCAGCGCCAGCGCCGTAGACACCGCCACGCTGGCCGTCACCTCATCCTCGGCCACCGCATAGCGTTGCGCAAACAGGAACACATTGGCCCCCACCGGCAGCGATGCTGCCACGATCATCACCGCCAGCGGCATGCCCGACAGGCCCAGTGCCCAGCCCAGGGTGGCCAGCACGATGGGGTGCACGACACACTTGACCAGCGCAATGCGCAGGGCGGCCTTGAAGTGGTGGCCGACCTTGGTAAACGCCAGCGTCACCCCCACCAGCAGCAGCGCAATCGGCCCCAGCGCCTGGCCCAGCAGCAGCAGGGGTTTGTCAACCACCTGCGGCACCACCAGCCCGGTCTGCGCAAACAGCAGGCCCGCAATGATGGGCAGCGGCACCGGGTGCACGATGCCGTTGCGCACGGCCTGCAGCACGGTGCGCCACATGGGCTGCTGCGCGGAGCCCTCCCGGCCTGCATGCTCGCGCGCGGCGGCCAGTTCAAACACCACGGTGGCGGCGGTCAGCAGGATGAGCGAGTGCACCGAGATCAGCGTGAACAGCGTAACCAGCCCTGCATCGCCAAACACCAGGCCCACCAGCGGCACGCCGATCATCAGCGTGTTGCTGAAGGTGTTGGCCAGCGCCCGCGCCGCGCCCAGGCTGGTAAAGCCCAGCACCGCCAGCGTGGCCGTGTACACCACGCCAAACGCCACAAAGTAGATACCCACGGGGCCGAAGTTGAGGTCTTCGATGTGCACCGTGCTCATGGTGCGAAACAGCAGCGCGGGCGTGAGCACCATGAACACGAGGTTGGCCAGGTCCTTCACTGCTGCGGCCCGAATCCAACCGCGCCGCCCCACGTAAAAGCCGATGGCGATGAACAGGATGACGGGGATCAGCGAGGTAAAAACGGGAGAGTTCAAGGTGAAAAACCGGTGGCCGCGCGGTGGTGGAGGCCCGTATTGTGGCCCGGGCCACCACGCCGGCATCCGCTGGTCACTATTGTTTTTGTAGCTGCTTGCGCTTATCCATCAAGCGCCAGGGCCCATTTTTGCTTGAATATTTCATGCCCGGCAGTCGGTGTGCCGGTGCGTGGTGGATTGTCCGTGCCATAGGGCATCTCACCCCGCCACCACCGACACCCCGTGGTCTGCCAGCGTCAGGCTCACCGGTGCGCCCACATCCAGCGGCAGCTCCACCTGGGGCGAGACCACAAAGATATCGCCCAGTGCGCTCGCAAAGGTGTATTCCATGACACTGCCCAGGTAGGTGCGTTTGGTCAGCCGGGCGGCCAGCCCGCTGGAGGTAGCGGGGCCGATGACCCAGGCCTCGGGCCGCACGGCGATCTGGACCGGGCCGGGGGCGAGGGATGCTGGCGATGGCACGCGCAAAGGGCCGAGCCGGGCATGGCTGCCAGCCGCCGGGCTTTCCCCATCCGCCGGATTGAGCGCATGGATGTGCCCCTCGAACAGCATGGCCTCGCCCATGAAGCCCGCCACAAACTCGGACGCGGGCTGCTCATACAGCGTGCTGGGCGCGCCGCACTGGGCGATGGTGCCTTTGTCCATCACCACAATCTGGTCGCTGACCGCCAAGGCTTCGCTCTGGTCGTGGGTCACATAGACCACCGTCAAGCGCAGGCGCTGCTGCAGGGCGCGGATCTCTTCGCGCATGGCGCGCCGCAAGCGGGCGTCCAGGTTGGACAGCGGCTCGTCAAACAGCAGCACGGCGGGCTCAAGCGCCAGCGCCCGAGCCAGGGCCACGCGCTGCTGCTGCCCGCCTGAGAGTTCGTGGGGCCTGCGCAGGTCCAGGCCCTGCAGGCCCACGGTGTCGAGCATTGCGCGGGCCTTGTCGCGCACCTGCGGCGGGCGCAGGTGCAGCCCGTGCAGGCCGTAGCACACGTTGTCGATCACGTTCAGGTGCGGGAACAGTGCATAGCTCTGGAACACCAGGCTCACATTGCGCTGCGCCGGGCCGATGGTGGTAACGTCCTGCCCGTCGATGAAGATGCGGCCCGCCGTGGGCGATTCGAGCCCGGCAATCATCCGCAGCGTGGTCGTCTTGCCGCAGCCCGACGGCCCCAGGATGGTGGTGAGCGTGCCACGGGGCACCACAAAGCTGATGTGGTCCACCACCAGCGGGGCGTCGGCAGACGGGCCGTAGCGCTTGCAAACGCTGTGGAACTCAATGCCGTGGGGGGCAGCGGTGTTCGTCATTGTCGGTAGGTTCTGGTTATTGCCATCTCAGTCGCCCGTAGCACTGCCAGGCCCCTGAACCAAGAGACCGGCGCGCCCTGCGCCAGAGCAGCCGAGCAAGGGCCGCCCCGCAGCGAGGGCTGCGTCCCCCCAGGGGGAAGGCGCCGCAGGCGACACAGGGGGTTTCCTATTCATGCCAGGCAACAACGGCATCGACACCGATGACCTGCCCTGCGTCCATGCGGTTGAACAGCATGACCTGGGCGCCCATCGCCTCGGCAATCTGCCGGCAGATCGACAACCCCAGCCCCACCCCGCCCTGCCCTGCCGAAAACGGCTGGAACAACCGTTGTCGCACGGCGTCGTCAATGCCAGGGCCTTCGTCCCACACCAGCAGCTCGCGCCGCCCGGTGCTGTTGCGCAGCAGCACCCCCATCCGCCCATACACGGGCGTGTGGTGGATGGCGTTGGCCAGCAGGTTGCGCATGAGCTCGCCCAGCAGCGCCGCGTCGCCTGGGGCCAAAAGATCCTCGGGGCCTTCCAGCGCAAAGTCCAGCCGCTTGGCGGCGATCAGTGGCGCCAGCTCCATCACGGCCTCGCGGGCCATGGCGTTCAAATCCACGCTGGGCAGCTCGCCCATGCGCTGAAGCTGCTCCACCTTGCTCAGGCTCAGCAGCTGGTTGGCCAGGCCCGAGGCGCGGTCTACCGTGTGCAGCATCTGCTGCAGCGCATCGGCCACCAGCACATCGCCCGCAATGGCCGACTGCAGCTGCGTGCGCAGCACCGCCATGGGGGTGCGCAGCTGGTGCGTAGCGTCGGCCAGAAAACGCCGCTGCTCCTCGATCCATCGGCTCTGGCTTTGCTGCAGTTCGCCAAAATGCTGCACGGCAGGCGCCAGCTCTGACGGGCCTTCGTAGCCCTGGCCGGTGCCGCCTGCACCTGGCTGGGTTGGCGGAGTGAGCGACACATCCGCGTGCAGCAGCCAGCCCGACGCGACGCGCGCCAGCACCATCGCCACCGCCGTCATGGCCAGGGCCAGCAGAACCACAGGGCGCAAACCCGCGCCTTCACCCATCAGGCGGGCCACGCTGGGCAGGCGTTCGCTGAACGGCCGCGCCACCTGGCGCACCACCGGCGGGGCGGCGCCCTGCCCGCCCCCAGCCACCGCCGGCTGGTGCAGCGTGGCGGCCACGCGCACCAGTTGGTCGCCCACCTGCGCCAGGTAAAAGTGCACGCTGCCCTGCCCTTGCACGGCCTCAGAGGGCGGTACACGCGGCAGGTCGGCGCTGCCCGCCAGGCGCTCGCCGTCCAGGCTGCTTTCGCGGAACCAGACCGCAGGGGCTTGCTCCATGGCGGATGCACCGGCCTGCGGCTGCAACACGTTCGGCCAGGTTGTCAGCGCCCTGTGCAGCACGGCATCTTGCGCGGCAGCGTTGTGCCGTACCTGCTGCACCACCTGCACCGTGGCGGCCAGGGCCACCAGCGCCCACAGCGGCACGAGCAGGCCCACCAGAAGCAGCCGCTGAAGCGATCCTCCGCGCGGGCGCCAGGGCCAGCGCTGCCACCAAGGCGTGTTCACCGGAGCGCCCCGCCCTTCTCGGTCTTGTCGACCTTGTCGCCTTTTTGGGCAGCCATGCTGTCGGCATCGCACAGCAGGTAGCCCACGCCGCGCAGGGTCACGATCTCGGCATTGGTGCCCACCAGCTTCTTGCGCAGGCGGTGCACCACCACCTCCACCGCATCGGCCTGCACCTGCTCATCGGTGTTGGCAAACACCTGGGTGCGCAGCTCTTCCTTGCTCACCACGCGGTCGATGCGCGACATCAAGAGGCGCAGCAGCTCCGCCTCGCGCTGCGACAGCTCCAGCGGCAGTGCCTCGTTGTAGAACGCGCCACTGGCCGGGTCGCGGTGGAGCGCACCACAGCGCAACTGCCCGTCGCGCCCCACCCGGCGTGTCAGGGCCCGCAGGCGCGCCACCAGCTCGTCCAGGTCAAACGGCTTGGCCAGGTAGTCGTCCGCCCCGGCCTCCAGCCCTGCCACGCGGTCGGTGACGGCCGCACGGGCCGTGAGCGCCAGCACGGGCGTGGTGCTGCCGCCATCGCGCAGGCGCCGCAGCACCTCCAGCCCGTCCAGACCCGGCAGCGACAGGTCCAGCGTGATCACATCAAAGGCCGTGCGCCGCGCCGCCGCCAGGGCCTCTTTGCCGTCGGCGCAGCACAGCACCTCAAAACCGCGCGCCACGAGGCTGCGGCTCAAGGCACCGGCCAGATCAAAATCGTCCTCGACCAACAGCAGTTTCATGCCCCGATCATGCCGCCTGCGCTGGGCCCCGGCCACTGTGGTTGTACGGAGGGGGCGTGAAAGGAAGGCGAAAGCGTGAGAGGACCACGTGAATGAAAGCTCGTGTCCTGAGTTGGAAGTTCGTTGATGAAATAAAGATGTCGAAACCGTCGCCAGGCAAGGCGCAAGCCACAGCGGTAGCCGTAGTAGGCTCATCCTGTCGGGTGCGAAGCGCTGATGTCCATATTGGCAAATAAAATTATCGAAAAATATTATATTTTATTATGCAGTAGAGGGCTCTGACCCCGTCTTTCCAGCCGATTTTCTTGCCGTCTTCGTAAGTTCTTCCAAAATAGGAAATGCCCACCTCATAGATGCGGCAATTCAACTTTGAAACCTTGGCTACAATCTCCGGCTCAAATCCAAAACGATTTTCTTCAATGCGAATGGATTGAATTATTTCTCGCCGAAATGCCTTGTAGCAGGACTCCATGTCCGTCAGATTTAAATTGGTGAATACATTGGATGCCAACGTCAAGAACCCATTGCCCACGCGATGCCAGAAGTACAAGACGCGGTGGCAATTGCCACCAATGAAACGCGAACTGAACACTACATCGGCCCTGTTGGATAAAATAGGTTCTATTAAAATGGGATATTCATCGGGGTTGTATTCAAGATCGGCATCCTGAATGATGACGATATCCCCGGTGGCATGTTGGATGCCAGATCTGAGTGCCGCCCCCTTGCCCTGATTGGTTTCATGAAATACCAGTCTATCAATCTTGCCAGCCAACTCATTAGCAAGTATCTCTCTGGTTCCATCTGTTGAAAAATCATCGACAACAATGATTTCTTTCTGCGGATAAGGCGCTGAACGCACTGCGTCCACAATAGACCGAATGGTTTGCTTTTCATTGAAGCAAGGAATGACAATCGTCAGCTTCGTGGAAGAAGGTATATCCATTTTTGCGCCAATAGTACGGAAACAATCATGACAACGCCCAAGCCCGCATAAAGCGCACGATAGCGCGCCTGCAGGCTGCGTACACTCTCAAACGTCAGTCCTTCCCGCATCGCCTGGAGCATCCAGTAAAAATGCAGCGGATAGATCAACGCAACAAACATGGCCAGCACTTGCGGCACCGTTCCTCTCAGCGCCAGCAGGACCAACAGGGCGTCGGCCAGCGTGAAAAGCACAAAACTAGCGATGAAGCTCCGCTTTTTGCCGAACTTCACTGCATTGGTTTGAATCCCGTTGCTTAGGTCAGCCTCGCAATCGCGAACCTCCTGAGTCAGGTGGCCCGCGCTGAAAATGGTGGCAAAGAACAATCCGATCTGCAGGCCATTCATGTCGGGGCTTCTGAATACTGAATAGCCCAGCAAAAAATGCAGCAACCCGCTGGCAACATGGAGCAGTGTGTTCGCAAGCGGGATGCCCTTCAGGTAAACATGCGGGATGGAGTAGAGCGCACCTGCCACTGCGATCGATAGCGCAATAGCCAGCGTTGCCGCGTTCAGCTGGCTGAGGGTCATGAGGCTCAGCGCCAGCAGAATCAGCAACAAGGCCCCGATCTCATTGCGCCGAATGCCGCGATTGATAAAAACCCCTGCGGCCCTGGTTGGGTCCCGAAGGTCCTGGTGCACTCCGGACCAATCGTTGAGCATGAAGATGTGGGCCACCAAAAAGGCGTTTCCTGCCATCAACAGCAACAGCATCGCCGCGCTCTGGTATGTGAAGTGGCCCATGGCAAAGACGGCGCCCAGCAAAGGCGCGCCCTGAAGCACCAGAACCTCGTCGAATCGAATGCACGACAACAGGCGCAGAACCCGCCGGGCTCCCTGGGGACGATCCATCATGGTGTTTTCGGGGCAGTCCGCCTGCCATCGGCTGCAGAGCTGCCGGTGTTGTTGTCAAGGCCGTTGCCGTTGTCGGCCAGAAGGCCCAGTCGCGCGCTTTCCAGGTACAGCCGCAGCCAGAGCGCATAGCCCACATCTTCCGACCAATAGAACCTGCGTACCGAGGCGGTGAGATCGTTGTGGTATAGCAAGGGCGGGTTCAGCTTCACGGCGAAGAAGTCATTTTTTGACAGCTCTTGAAGCAGATGGATGATCTGGGTCGGCTCGGGCACCCTGCCCTTGCCGCCCTGGAGCCGCTGCAACATGTCGCTGGCGCGCAGCCAGATTTCCTGCCCTGGCAGGGCTGTTTGCGAACGCGAGGGCGGCAACTGCACATCGCAGCCCACAGCTTTCATGTCGGCCTGGCGCAAGACGGGTACCAGCGGTGCCCTGCGGTAGTAAACCCACACGCGGTCCTGGTCGATGGCTTGGCGAAGCGCGCCGCACAACATCTGGGCCGCTGGTGGGTCGGCCTGCGCCAGCCACATCAGCACATGCATCTGGATTGCCACGTCGGTGGGGTTCGGGTCGGAGCCTGGGTCGATGCACCGGTACTCATTGCGCTGGCCCAGCCAGGTGTTGTACAGGCCTTCGGCGGTACGGTACTGCATCAGCGCCGTCAGGGCCGCTGGCCGCAGTGCATCTGCACCGGGGGCCAGTCTCCACACCAGAGCGGTGTCGTCGGCATCGGGTGTGATGGGGCACAGCCCATGTGTGGTCATGGCGGCGCCATCCGGCCGGCCGTGGTAGCGCACGAGCCCACTGGCCTCGATCTGGCTGCGCAGATGGGTCCGGGCCCGGTCCAGGCTTCCCCCCAGCCCCACGGGGCCTGGTCTTGAACCGAGAACGTCCACCATCATGGAAGTGACGTAGGTGTTCATTTCCAGCTTCGGCTTCTCAAAACGCTCTTCGCTGGTGTACGCAGTGAGCCAGTAGCCATCGACCTGTTGCCTGCGGCTGATCAAACCCACAGCCTTGCGGGCGCTGTGCGCAAGCTCGCCATGGCGGGTGGCGTTGGGGACTGGGTCCGCTTTGTCGGGCAAAGCTGGCCGCATCACGTCTGCGGTGGCTGCAGGTGCGGCAACCGGCCCTGGTTCGATGCGTATCTCGTGCAGGCCCATGACCAGATTGCGGGTATCGCCATTGGGCAGTGGCTTGATGGTGGCGGTATCCACCGCGAAGAAGCTGATGACGTTCCGCCCCACATGGAGGCGGGTGTGCGCCACCACCGAAGCCCTCCCGCGGAAGGTGTACTCGCCTTCCGCCGCAGGGACGCCGTCCTGCAGCACCATGACTCTCCGGTCGGGCGCAGTCAGGCCGTGCCCCGGGGATACCTCGAACCGGAGGTCCACGTCGTGGTCCTCGCGCGACCAGAGTGCGAACTCGATGCCCTCGGCATGCCCCTGCCCCATCCACAGGAAACCGCCCTCTCTGCCACCCAGGTTTTCAACGGGCCATGGTGTCTCCAGCAAGGCGGGATCGATGCCCACCTTGGTTTTGAGACTGTCGGCGACCCTGATCAAGGGTGAACCCGGCGGGACGGCCGTCGTCTGGAACGGCCTTTCGTTGGCCAACGTGGTGCCACTCACTTCGAACAACCGCATGTGGGGTGTCTTGAGGGGGATGGACTTCAGTCCGGCCTGGGCGCTGAGCCACTCCACCATTTCGCGGGTATCGACGGTTGGAAACCACTCGAAGAACACCCGCTTGTCGTCCTGGATCAAGACGTGGGTGGCTTTTTCGGATGCGATCATCCGGCCCATTCTTTCTGGGTCAAAAGGCCCCGTGCCCCAGGGAATCACTGCGTTGGAATAACGGGTTTCCGGCGAGAAGAGCGAATAGTCGCGGGCGTCCTGGTGCCCCACAAAAAGCACGCGGGAACCAGCCGGCAGCATGGATCCGACAATTTCTTCAAATGGCTCATTGATCAGCTTTTCCGAGGCGGGAGCTGCGATGGCCTGTACAGCGTCGTAAGCCAGAGCCCTCATCGGCTGGTATGCGGCATACGTGACCACCATCGCAATGAGCGCCTGGGCAAATTTCTTTCTGGAGAGGTACGGCGCAACCAGCGCAATGCCAACGGGCAGCAGCAATGCATACGGGCCAATGAGAAATCGTGCAGGCACGTCGGACTGGGCCATCCACCGCGCGCCAAACAGGATTGCGCACAGCAATGGAATTGCCAAAAGCGTTTGTGCCGACAACGCCGTCAGCCTCACGTGCGGCCAGGTCGCGACCAGATTGCGAACCAGAAGGTACACAGCGATCAGCGACATGGGAATCCACAGCAACCCCCACAACGAAAACCGTGTGGAGTGCTCTGGCAGCGAGTACACGAAACTCCCCGGCCACGCGCCCTTGTTTTCGCCCGCCAAGGGTGCGCCAGCGCCAATGGAATAAATGAATTGGTTGGCGGCACTGCTGAAACGGGACCGCGTTTCGCTCGAAGCCGGAACGTCCGGCAGTTCCAGGAGCAAAAATACAAAACGTACCGCGTGCGTATAGATCACTTGCGGAGTGATGTCGGCCTGCACCACGCGCCGCACCTCCTGTGGCCCCAAGGGGTGGTGGTAGAGCGCAGTGTTGAATGCCAGGGGAACAAGCAGCGAACTCAAAATACCCGCACACACCCATCCAGCAGCCAGTGCCTTGAACCGCGCAATGCATGAAAACGGACTCGGTGCCCACCACACGATCAGCAGCAAGCTGGGAATCATCGACACTGGAAACGACCGGACATTGATGCTCAGTACCGTGAATGTCCCCAGGAAGAAATATTGGGCCTTCGATGCATCAGGCTGCGTGCAAATGGAAACCACCCAATAGGCAATACCCAGCAGGGTGACGATGGACCAGATTTCGGGCTTGAGCCCCACTGCACTGGATGCAACAAGAGGCGTAGAGACCAGAATCAACACGCCCACCAGAGCCACTGTCTGGCTCAATTTGAGTGCCCGCAATAAATAATATTGACCGATGGCTGCCAATGGAAACGCCAGCCAAAACACAATGCGGCCCATAGCTTCAGTTTTGGTGAACAGCACCGGCCACAGGAAGAATAACTCGCTCCCGAACGGAATCATCGTCTGTCGGATATTGTGCGTGTCAAACGGGAATACCGATTGATTTTGAATCCAGTAGATAACCCGCGAGGCGTGATACATCCTGTCATCAAAGTTCTGGAGAGGCGCCACGGCCTGCCCTACCAACGACATCCAGAGGACTCCGCAAATCGCCATCAGCGTTATCACTCCCCACTGCGATAATCCCCGCGCGAACGCTGCAAGCCTTGTGCGCTGCGCACTCCATATCCCCAGAAAACCCCGAAGCGTGGGCCACCCCATTTCGCGTGTCAACCGCAAAGTGGCAATGCAAAAAAGCAGCTGGACCAGCATCCACGCAGCCGGATTCAATGCTTGAACCAACGAAGTCAGGCTTGCAATTGCTCCCACCTGCAGCATTGTGCTGGCGATGAAAATCCAGAAACTATCGGCAGAAGAATTGGCAAAGCGTGAAGCCCATCGCTGTGAGGACCAGACGATCAACAACAAGGAAACGGAGAAAATCATTGATTTTATAAAATATTCACATCAATTCACATTGACAACACAAACATCAATTAATTTTATTGATTTTCTATCACAAATTGTTACTTCTGCAAATATACCATGCAGCTCACTAGAAGCCATTTTCTGGGGGTGAAACGCTCGGCACGCGTACTCTAAAAGCCAAGCGGTCCTGGCGAAACAAGCCTGTACGCGGCAGGCAAAAGTCACCCCCTTGCTCAGCCTGATCCTGCAGCATGAGCAGAGTTGCGGCCCTTGCTGGGGCCTGATCGAGGGCCGAGCAACCGAAGGGATGGGGCCGTGTGGGGCGCCGACGCAATCCAGCAAGAGCGCCTTTTAAAACCAAAAATAATATTAAACTGCAGATACATGCAAATTGCTGTATGCTCCGTGTCGTTGCAGTCACGGCTCTTGACGCGTGCAGTCACCGCAACGCCTGCTCAGGGTGGCAATCCGCCCCAGGCAAGCCGCCTTTTGCAACCTTTGTGGTTGCCCATTGGGTCTGTAGAGCTGCAGCCCACTGCGTCCCTTGATGCTCACGCAGGTCGATTTCCACGCCTGCGATCCTGATTGATCCAGATTTCACAGACCGCCATTTCCATGGGCAAGTACGTCGTTTCGCCCACGACACACCCGACCGACTGCGGCCGCTTCCGTGCCTCCTTCTCGGTCCATCGTTCTCAGGGCAACGGCAGCTACTGCCGCGTGTTCCGTTTTGACAAAGCCTTTGCCTCGCGCGAAGCCGCCCGGCTCTTTGCAGTCACCCAGGGCTGGCTGCAAACGTGCATGCCGCACCCCCCAACGTGCTGATGACCTGATCTGCGACCTGCAGATCCCATCCACCCATCCCAGTTGCTGCGGACACTCGATCCGCACAGCTGCATCCCAACGGTACGCCCTTCGTTGCGCACCACATTTCAGAAAGGCTCAACCATGAGCAGCAAAATCTACGTGGGCAACCTGCCCTACTCCGTGACCGATTCCACCCTGGAAAGCAACTTTTCCGAATTCGGCCGGGTCTCTTCTGCCAAGGTCATGATGGACCGCGAAACCGGCCGCTCCAAGGGCTTCGGCTTTGTGGAAATGGCCTCCGCCGAAGTCGCCCAGGCCGCCATCAGCGCCCTGCATGGCATGTCTGTTGACGGCCGCTCGATCGTCGTGAACCTGGCCCGCCCCCGTGAAGAGGGTGGCGGCGCCGGTGGCTACAAGGCCGGCGGCTACAGTGCGAGCACACGCTCGGACGTTGGCTACGGCACGGGTGGCTTCGGCGGCGGTCGTTACTGATCCAGGCAACCCTCTGTGAAAAACCGGTTCTGAGGAGCCGGTTTTTTTTCGCATCGCATCCATAGGATGCGCAGGATTTCAGTTGCTATCAATACAGTAGCTGCTTGCGCTTGATGGTAAAGCGCACAAGTCCAAAAACATGTTCGATTGCCAGCATCCAATGGAGGCATCAGGCAGCAATCACCCCCTGGTCCCAGGCAAAAGCGCACTGGAAGCACCTCAGCGAAACCACCGAAAACCAGAAGGGGATGAGGAAGGCAAGCCATGCGACAGCCTCGCAGGCAATTGTCCCTGGCACGCCTTACTGAAACACGCACACGCCCAATGACTGGCTTTTGGCCCGGTACATGGCGGTGTCTGCAGCGCGCAGGTAGTCGTCGACCGTCGCCAGCCTGGATGCGCTGCTGGCCAATCCGATGCTCGCACCACTGATCACGGTGTGCCTGCCAATGACGTAAGGTAACTTCAGGGCGGCGGCAATCTGCTCCGCGCGTTGGCGGGCTTCAGCGGGATCGATGGACTCCAACAGCACATTGAACTCGTCGCCACCCATGCGGGCGACCAGATCGACCGCCCGCACGCAGGATTCGAGCCGCCGCGCCACCTGTTGCAAGAGCTGGTCGCCCACATGGTGCCCGTAGCTGTCATTGACGGCCTTGAACCCGTTGAGATCCAGCAGCAGCACGGCGAACATCGTGGCTCCATCGCGTATCGGAACGCCACCTCCATTCACCACCTCGTTCTGGTGCAGCGCGATGAGTTGCGCGAGGCGATCGCGGAACAACGGCCGGCCGGGCAAGTTGGTCAGCGCGTCGTAGGAACTGCCACGCTCGGCCAGATCGCTCAACGACCCCGCCATTCGCACGGGAACACCCTCTTCGAACTCGGCGAGCCCGCGCCAATTGACCCACACCAGCCGCCCTGCTCCGTGGAACGCGCGGAAGTCCACCGAAAAGTTCGGGCTGTTTCCCGATAGGTGCCTGCGGTAGGCCTCCTGCACGCGCTCGCGATCCTCGGTATCGATGAGCTGTTCCAAAAAGCGCCAGCCTCCGTCATGCACAAGATCTGCGCTACCCAGTCCGACGATCTGGAGAAAACGCCCGGACACATGCAGCGCGTCCGTTCGCAAGTCCCAATACCAGATACCGTCATTGGATCCGCGCGTCGCCAGCGAATAGCGGTTTTCGGAGCGCAACAAATCGAGTTCGGTGTTCTTCTGCTGGGTGACATCGATCATCAGGCCGATCATGCGGTTCGGCCGCCCTGGCTCGACCACCGCGCGGCACAGATCGCGCACCCACACGACCTTGCCGGACTTGGCAATCAGCCGATAGCTCATCTCGTAGGCATGGCTGTGCGTGGCGTTGTAAGCGGCATCGTCGATGCGCAGGGCCTCCTCCAGATCGTCGGGGTGTACATGCGCCCGCCAGAAGCCCGGGTCAGCCCGCCACTCCTCCACGGAGTAGCCAAACAAGCGCTCGACCTGCGGGCTCAGGAAGGTATTGCCCACGCCGATTTCAGCTTCCCACACCACGCCATCAATGGTTTCCAGCAAGCGCAGAAAGCGCTGGCGAACTTCCACCAGCACCTGCTCGGTGACCTCGGTGATCTCGATCAGGACACCTTGGCGGCTGATCACCCGGTCCGCCGCATCCGTCTCCGGGTGGAGCTGCAGACGCACCCAGCGATAGTCCGCGTCGGCAAAGCGCAAGCGGAACACCGGCATGCCCGAGCGCATGGTGCCGATGTCGTCGGGATGCACGAACTCCAGCAAAGACCTGCCAAGCGCCGCCGCCACCGAATGGCCGGTGAGCTTGTGCCACGCCGGGTTCAGATAGGTGATCTCCCACAGCGCATCGGTTTGCACTACCGCCTCGGGTAACAGTTGCAGCAGTTTTGCGGACGGCGTGGGAGTGGGGGGCATGCAGGGTTGTTGCAAAAAAAGGGAGCGGAATCAACCACGTGAAATCAAGTATGGCACGGGTTCCGGGCATTTGAGCCCCCTTGGTTTCGGTGGTTTGGTGTAGCCAAACAGCGCAAGCCAGCAACGCCCTCCTCCGCCTGGCTCGCTCACATCACGACGGCTTCACCCGTCAGAACGCCACCTTTACCCCCACCGTCAGATTGCGGCCCATCAACGGCGCGGCATTCTTGATGAACGAGGTGTGCGCATACGCCAGGCGGTCCGTCAGGTTGTTCGCCTTCAGGTACACCTGCCACGGTGTGCCGGTGCTGAACTGGCCGTTGTAGCTGACGCCCAGGTTCAGCATGCCGTAGCCGGGAGTGGCGCTTTCAAACTCGGCCACGCGGTTCTGGCGGGCCACCTGGACCCATTCGACCTGGCCTTCCCAAGCTTGCCAGTTGGCGTCCAGGCGGATGCCCGCGCGGGTGGCGGGGATGCGGGGAAGTCGGCCGCCGCCTGCGTCGAGCGTGGCGCGCACGGTGTCGCCGAACAGCGTGATGCCCAGGTTGCGGTTCAGGCGCTGGCGCACCTGGCCTTCGATGCCGGTGAAGGTGGCGTCGGCCTGGCTGTATTGCAGCAGTTGCAGGCCATCGACTTCATCGAGCGTGCGGCCGTAGATATAGTTGTTGATGCGGTTGCGGAAGATACTGACGCCAAAGGTGGTGTCGCCGCTGGTCTTCTTGAGGCTCACGTCGATGTTCTGCGAGATCTCGGACTTCAGGTCGGCGTTGCCGCGCTCATACGTGCTGGTGGCCATGTGCAGGCCCTTGGCATACAGCTCTTCGGCCGAAGGGGCGCGGCTGGCGCGGGTGAACGAGGTGCCGACCTGGTAGCCGGGCGTGAACTTCCACACCGCGCCCAGCGATGCGGAGGTGCCGTTGTGGCTGCGCTCGATGCCACTCGTTTGCGCTTCGGCCGTCTGGCGGTCGTGGCGCAGGGCGGCTTCGAAGCGCCAGTCGCCCAGGCGGTATTCCTCCAGCGCGAAGAAGCCCAGCTTGCGGGTGATGGTGGGCTCCACGTAGGCCTCTTCGCCGTCGGCGCTGAATTTGCGCTGCGAGGTCTGCAGGCCGATCAGGCCCTTGAAGCCTGCAATGGGCTCGTGCTGCAGCTCGATGCGGGTGTCGTAGGCCTTGTTCTTGAAGGTGGTGCTGATGGCGCCGTCTTCGACTTCGTCGTGCACGTAATCCGTCACGCCCGCGCGAAGGCGCAAGGCCGAGAAGCCGGCGAAGGGGTTGCGCAGCTCGCCGCGGATGTCGAAGCGTTCGCTGCGCAGGTCCACCACAGGCACGTCGCCATGTTCTTCGGCGCCGTGGTCGTGGCCGTCTTCCTCCTCTTCGTGGGCGCCGCAGTGCAGGTGGTCGCCGTGCGTGTGGCAGCCTTCAAAGCTGTGGTTGTGGCCCGGCAGGCCGTACTTGGCGGTCTGGCGGGTGTAGGCGGCGCCCAGGTAGCCGCGCTCGCCCACCCACGACAGGCCCACGCTGCCGGTGTCTGTGCGGTTGAAGCTGCCCAGCACCTTGCGGGTGGGTTCGCCCTCGGGCGCCCAGCCCTTGCCCACGCGGTAGTCGCCCGCATCGCGCGCCACGCCTTCCACATGCACGGCCAGGTTGCCAGCGCCGCCGGTCAGCGAGAAGACACCTGCTTTTTCACCCGCGCCGGAGTTGGCGCGCAGCTCGGCGCTGCCCTCGTAGCCCTTTTGCGGGACAGCCGTGGGGATCTTGCCGTCGAGCACATTGACCACGCCGCCCACGGCGCCGTTGCCGTAGACCAGGGCCGAGGGGCCGCGCAGCACTTCGATCTGTGTGGCCAGCAGTGGCTCGGATACCACGGCGTGGTCGGGGCTGATGGTGGAGGCGTCGTGCAGCTCGGCGCCGTCGCTCAGCACCTTGACGCGCGGGCCGTCCATACCGCGAATGATGGGACGGCTGGCGCCTGCGCCGAAGTGGCTGCTGGTGATGCCGGGCTCGCTGTTCAGCGTTTCGCCCAGGGTGGCCTCACGGCGGCGCACGAGTTCATCGCCTTCCAGCACGGTGACCGGCGTGGTCATCTCATTGGCGCCCAGTTGCAGGCCGCTGGCCGAGACGGTGACGGCGGGCAGGCTGGCGGGGGCCGCAGCGCTGTTATCGGCAGGTGCTGCCACCGGCGCGGCTTGCGCGTGCGCCACGCCGGTGCCCGTCAGCGCCAGCATGGCGGCCAGGGCCACGGGGTGGAGGGTGGGACGGGCGCGAAGAACAGCAACGGGGCGGCGAGGTTGGGATGTGGTGTGGGTCATGGTGCGGTGTGGCAATGGGTGCTTGAACGTGTGCGGGAACCCATGCGCAGGGGCGTGGTGCATGCACCGGTGCTGGCGGGGCCGGCACGCAGACACATGGCTTCCACGCCCTGGGCATGAAAATTTGACTAAAAATGGCCGCTAGCGCTTGTCTATCAAGCGCGAGCTGCTATGGAATCAGGAGTAAAAGGGCAAAGCGCGATAGCGCAGCCCTGCAAGGCCGGGCAAGGTGTTGGCGGCCCGGCCCGCGATGCGGTGGGCGCGTAGGCGATTTGTTGCGGTCAGGCCGTGGGCGGGCCACGCGCCTGGAACAGCGCAACGTGCGGGGCCGTAGAGCGCCCGGCATGTTGTACCGGCGATGCCTGCGCGGGCACCAGGGTGGGCAGCGCCGAGGGGGCGCTGTGCAGTGCATCGCCCAACGCAAGCTGGTCGAGCAAAAGGCAGTCCACGGCCGCGTGGGGGACCAGGAGCAGTGATAGCAGCCCGTGGGTGTGGTCTGCCTCGGTGGACGGGGCCGCGTCCTCATCCGCTGCCAGCGAAGCGGCTGCGAGCCTGTGGTGTGCGTCGGCTTGTTGCGCAGCTTGCACCGCGTGGCCGGCACGCATCTGCTCCAGCGCCCCCGCATGCTCCACTTGGTGCAGGCGCCCCAGCGTGGGCACCACCACCAGCGCCAGCAGCAGCCACGTCAGGGCGGCCTGCGCGGGCAGTTGCTGGCGCAGGCGGCGCCACAGGGCGGCCAGTGGGGTTGGAAACAACGGGGTCACAAGAGGAACAAGGAAGGCAGCGGGATCGGGGAAAAAGGCGGAGGAATTACTTCACGGGCACCGCGTCCACCACGCGGTAGTACAGGCCATATTGGTCGTTGGGGAGCACGGTGAACTTGCCCTCCACCACCACCGGTTCCAGCGAATAGCGCACGGGAGTCTTGGCCTTGACCTCGACCATGCTCTCTGGCCCGCCCGGCGTGCAGAACGAGCAGGTCATTGGCACGGAGGTAAGTAGAAAGTGGGTCTGCGTGGGCTTGGCATCCAGCGGCACCATGAAGCCCTGGATGCGCTGCGTGGTCTTGTCCATGCCCTTTTGCGCGTCGTTGAACACGGGCAGGATGCCGTCCTTGGTGGTCTTTTTGGTCAGGTCGGTCAGCACGGACCACGGCACCACGTCATTGCGCTGGGGCAGCGGCGCAATGGGGCTGTTGGGGCTGTGGTAGCCCGCCCCGCTGCCCGACGCAACGCCCGATGGCATGGCGGTGCCCGCGCCCGCAGGCAAAGGAGACGAGAGCGCGGGTGCGGTGGTGGGCGCGGCACCGGGCGTTTTTCCGGTCGCGCGTTCAAATTCCCCCGGCGCTGGTTTGCCCGTGGGCGCAGCGGTCGGCGACTGTGCGAGTACGGCCCCAGTCCAGGCCAGCACCACCATCGCACAGGCGCGCCGGGCAGTGCGGGTGCGGCTGGCTCCGGCATCGGGTTGTGCAGCTGGATGACGGTGAGCGGGGTGGATTGCCATGGCGGGAAACCTGATCTGTAGCGTTTTCAGAAATGGTAGCGGGCCTGGAGGCCCATCGCCTCAGTGCGCGTGCTTCATGCCGCAGTATTTGCCAATCGCCAGACCCTTGCAGGCAGCCTGGAGTTCCTTCTGGCAGACGTCCTCGCCCTTGCCGGATTCGAGGCACTTGGCGGCGGCCTCGTGGGCGGCGGCCATGGCGCGGTGGCGGGCGATGTCTTCTTTGGTCTCTTTGTCGTTGTGGGCCTGGGCGTGCGCCAGGGCGCCGACGAGCAGCATGGGGGCCAGGGCGAGTGCGGTGAGGAGCTTTTTCATGGAAGGCCTTTCAGATTGGTTGGGGGACGGTTTTTAGAGGACAGAACTCGATGGCTGCATCAGGGCTGGCTTAACAGGTCGGCCACGTCCGTGCGGTACGCCTGCATGGCGGGCAGCAGCGCCGCCAGCGCCGCCACACCGGCGGCCATCAGCGGCACACCCGCTTCGGCGGGCAGCCAGATGAGGCCGGTGACAGGCAGCAGCCCCTGCGCCTGCAGTGCCCAGCCCAGGCCATGGGCCAGGCCGTGGCCCAGCAGCAGGCCCAGAACAGACGCCATCGCGGCCAGCCACAGGGCCTCCCACAGCACCAGTCCGGCCACGCGGCCCGGGGGCGCGCCCAGCATGCGCAGCATGGCCAGATCGGCCCGTCGCTCGCGCACGGCGTTCCACAGCGCGATGAACACGCTCAGTGCGGCCACCGCCAGCAGCACGCCGCCAAAGGCGCGCAGCACGTCGGCCCCCACGCCCAGCAGGCGCATCAGGCGGGTGACCTCGATGGCGGGCGCTGCCGCCTGCATGGCGGTGTCGCTGTTGATCTGGCGCGGCAGCGTGATGGCGGCCATGGGCGTGCGGTAGCGCACCAGGGCCACGGTCACTTCGCGCTCTTCTTTCAAGATTTCCAGGTCTTCGGCATCGGTGGCCGTAGCGGTCTCGTGCACCATCCAGACGGATTCGGTACTGGTCAGGATCAGCCGGTCCAGCACGCAGCCGCAGGGCGCCAGCACGCCGCTCACACGGTAGGGGTGGTTGCCATGCGCATGCCCTCCTCCGCCCAGCCCGTGGCTGCCGATGAAGGTGGCGCCCACCAGCGGTGCGCCCGCATGGCTGCTTTTGACAATGCCACGCGCCACGCTGGCGCCCAGCACCGCGTCCATGGGTTGCAGCCACAGTGCGCCCTCAGCCAACGTTGCCTCGTAGTGCGCCACGTAGTCGGGCGTGGTGCCCACGATGCGGTAGCCCTGGTAGCTGTCGCCCAGGCTCAGCGGGATGACCTGCGCCACCAGTGGGTTCTTCTGCAGTGTCTGCATCTCTTGCAGCGGGATGTTGCCCGTGGGTACATCAATATGGAAAACGCCCGCCAGGATGAGCTGCAGCGGGCTGCCCTTGGCGCCCACTACCAGGTCGATGCCGCTCAGATCACGCTCAAACGCCTTGTCGAGCTGCGTGGCCACCAGCAGCACCAGCGTGATGGCGGCCAGGCCGAGCGTCAGCACCAGCAGGTTCAGCACCGCGGCCAGCGGGCGGGACCACAGGTAGCGCCATGACAGTCGCGCCAGTTTGAAGACTCCTGAATTCATAGCTGCTCGCGCTTATCCATCAAGCGCTGGGCGCCGATTTCATTCAAATCCAGCGTTTGCACACCGGCCAGGGCTTGGACCACACGCTGGTCGTGCGTGGCAATCACCAGGCTGGCATCGCAGGCGGCGGCGCTGTGCTGCAGCAGCGCCAGCGCGTCTGCGGCGGCCTCGTCGTCCAGGCTGGCCGTGGGCTCGTCGGCCAGCAGCACCTGCGGCGCCAGCAGCACGGCCCGCGCCAGCGCCACACGCTGCGCCTGCCCACCCGAAAGCTGGTGCGGCTTGCGGTCGGCCAGCTCGGCCACACCCACCTGCGCCAGCGCACGCATGATGGCGGCATCGTCGCGCGGCAGCCCGGCCGCAAAGTAGACCAGCGCCAGGTTGTCGGCCACCGTGAGTGCGCTGCTGAGGTAGAGCTTTTGCGGCAAAAAGCCAATGGTGCGCGCGCGCCAGGCATCAATCTCGGCCCCGCGCTGCGTGCCCAGCTGCGTGCCCGCCACAAACAGGTCGCCCCCGCTGGCTCCGCGCAGCCCCGCCATCAGCGCGAGCCAAGTGGACTTGCCCGTGCCCGAGCGCCCGCGCAGCAGCAGCGCGCCCCCCTGGCGCAGGTCCACATCGGGGAAGCGCAGCGGCGCGGCGCCGCCCGTGGCATAGGTGTAGGAAAGGCCTCGGGTGCGGATCATGCGGCAGCGCCCCCGGCCGGGTGGGCGCATTCAGCACATCGGCCGTGCACGGCAATGTCCACCGCCAAGCTCTCATGCCCGGCAGTGGCCAGCGCCTGCAGCACATGCTTGAGGGCGGTCTGCACCTTGGCCGAGCCTTGCGACAGGCGGAACTGGCGGTGGCAGTCGTCGCATTCGAATCTGGGGGCTGCGCCCTCTTCGCCTCGGGGTGCCAGTGCATACCGGGTCACGCGGGCGGCGTCGACCTGCTTGTGAAGAAGACCAGCGGCGGCAAAGCGGTCGAGCAGGCGATATACGGTGACTTTGTTGACCGGGGCGCCAGCAGCAGCGAGGGCGGTCTCGACTTCGGGTTCGGTGAGGGCTGCGTTTGGGCGGGCTTCGTACAGCGAGGCCAGCGCCCGAGTGGCGCGGGTAACGCGCATGCCTGGGGGGAGCGACCAGGGCTGGCGCTCGCGAGGCGAGGATGACAACGGATCAGTCATTGGAGGGATGCAGCGGCACGTCACGATTAACGCAATTGGGTTGCATTATGCCTTCGTATCGCTGCACTCATTCAATGGCCCGCACGCTGTATGAGTCAGCAGCCGAGACAGGTTATCCCTGCCAAGGTAGGGTGGCTGGCCGCAGACTTTTCCCGCAATATTGAAATCGCCCTTTGCCTGGAAACCTCAGATTTGCGCAAATGGGTTCACCACCTTTTCTATGCTGAATAAAGCCAAGTTCACCACGCGCCGTGCCTTTCCGACGGCAGTGATCCTTTGGGGCGCACTGCTGTCTGGTTGCGCCAGTACAGCGGTCGTGCTGACGCCCTCCCCCCAGGCGCCCGTCTGCGATCCAACAGCCACGGCGTTGGTGCTGTGGGCACCGCAATGGCGGCTTGATCAAAAAGATGTTGTGTCGCGTGAACAAGCGGCGGAGGCTGGCATGAACGACTTCTTTCGAAGTTCCGGCTGCTTTGCTCGGACGGAGCTACGCCGTGTGACCCGTCTCGGTCCTGCGGCTGTTGCCGCGGAGCTCTCAGCGTCCAATGATCGGATAGACCGGGTCGTCACGATTGAGATTCGCGAGCTGGGGCCCGTGGTCAAGCTGCTTTCGTCGGCAGCGCTCGTCGAGGGCAGTACGGAAGTGGTTTTTCATGTCGGCGTTCACTCGCCGCAACCAGGAGCAGGGGCGCGGGAGTTCGCCGTCAACTGGCGCAATGGCGGTCCAGGCGTCGTCAAGGGCGTGGAAAGTCTTCCCGCCGACTTGAGCGCCGCGTTACGCTCCGGCTTGCAATCGACCACGGTTCCCCGTTAGCGAACTCGAAGGTCTCCGGCCTTCGCTCAGTCACACGCACGCAATGGCTTCGCCGCACCAAAATGCGACACCAGCACCATGGAACGCAGTGGCGGCACCTGAAAACCAGGGTGTTCGAATAGCTGCTGAGCCTGTCCAAGCCATGCGCGGTGCCGCAGACAGCGTTATGCCTTCACATACCGCGCAAACGTCTTCCTGAACTTCTCCACCTTCGGCCCCACCACAAACGCGCAGTACCCCGCGTTTGGGTGGTTCGCAAAGTAATCCTGGTGATACGCCTCGGCCGTGCTGTAGTTGGCCAGCGGCTTGACCTCGGTGGTGATGGGCGCGCCGAACAGCTTGTCCTGCGACATCTGGCGGATCATGTTGTTGGCCACCTCACCGTCTTCGGGCTTGTCGAAATAGATGCCGCTGCGGTACTGCGTGCCCACGTCGTTGCCCTGGCGGTTGAGGGTGGTCGGGTCGTGGGTATGGAAGAAGATTTCCAGGATCTCCTCCAGGCTGATCTCATCGGCATCAAAGGTCAGGCGCACCACCTCGGCGTGGCCGGTGTCGCCCCGGCAGATTTGTTCGTAGCTGGGGTTCAGCGTGTGGCCGTTGGTGTAGCCGCTTTCCACGTCGGTGACTCCGCGCACGCGCTCGAACACGGCTTCGGTGCACCAGAAGCAGCCGCCGCCCAGGGTGATGGTTTGCAAAGTCATGGTGGTCCTTGGGTTCAAATTTGACCATTATGAATTGACGCCCTATCCCGTGCTTGCTACATTACTAACCGGTCAGTCATTAACGAAACCCTTCCTTGCCTCCCACCTCCCTTCCCCCCACCGCCTCCGTCGGCACCAAACGCGAGCGCCGCAAGGAAGCCCGCCCGGGTGAGCTGCTGGAGGCCGCGCTGGACCTGTTTGTCGAAAAAGGGTTTGCCGCGACACGGGTGGATGAAGTGGCAGCCCGTGCAGGCGTCTCCAAGGGCACGCTGTTTTTGTATTTCCCCAGCAAGGAAGAGCTTTTCAAGGCGGTGGTGCGCCAGAACATCGCGGGCCGTTTTGAAGAGTGGCGGGATGAGCTGGATTCCTTTGTCGGCACCACCAGCGATCTGCTGCGGTACTGCTACCAGGTGTGGTGGGAGCGCATAGGCGCCACCAAGGCCTCGGGTATTACCAAGCTGATGTTCAGCGAGGCCCAGAATTTCCCGGAGATCACCGAGTTCTACCAGCAGGAGGTGATTCTGCCGGGGCAGGCGCTGATCCGCCGCATCGTCGAACGCGGCATCGAGCGCGGCGAATTCCGCCCCGTGCCACTGGACTACATCGTGCATGTGGTTCTGGCGCCCATGATCTTCCTCATGATGTGGAAGCACTCGGTGGGGGCCTGCATTCCAGACTCGCTGGGCCTGCGGCCTGAGTTGTACATCGATGCCCAGATCGACAATGTGCTGAACGGGCTGCTGGTGCGGCCCGACCCTTCTTCTCCCGTGCCCTCCCCCTCTCACACTTCTTCTGCGCCGCCCTCACGCGGCTCCTGACCATGAAACGCTGGATTCCCTGGATGGTGGCAGCCGTCGTTGTTGTCTTGCTCGGCGGCGGCGTGTGGCGGGCCATGGCGGCGCGGCAGGCGCAGCAAAAGGCATTGGCCGAAACCACGGCCCAGCGCGCCCAGGCGCCGCTGCAACTGGCAGCCCAAGAGGTGTTGCCGGTGCGGCGGCAGAACCTGGCGCTTGGCGTGCCCGTATCGGGCGCCTTGCGGGCGGTGGACTCGGCCATGGTCAAGGCGCGCGTGGGCGGCGAGTTGCAGGGGCTGACGGTGCGCGAAGGCGACAGCGTGAAGGCCGGGCAGGAAGTGGCCCGCATCGACCCCACCGAGGCGCGCGCCCGCCTGCGCCAGGCGCAGCAGCAGGCCGATGCCGCCAAAGCCCAGGTGGATATCAACCAGCGCCAGTACACCAACAACCGCGCGCTGGTGGACCAGGGATTCATCTCGGCCACGGCGCTGGTTACCTCGCAAGCCAGCCTCGAATCTGCGCAGTCCAACCACCAGGCCGCAATGGCCGCCGCCGACGTGGCCCGCAAGGCGCTGGAAGACACCGTGCTCAAGAGCCCCATCAGCGGGCTGGTCGCGCAGCGCCTGGCCCAGCCGGGCGAGCGCGTGGCGGTGGACGCCCGCATCATCGAGGTGGTGGACCTGTCGCGGCTGGAGCTGGAAGCGCTGCTCAACCCGGCGGATTCCGTGGCGGTGCAGGTGGGCCAGAAGGCGCAGCTCACCATTGAGGGCATTCCCTCCCCGGTGCCTGCCACCGTGGTGCGCATCAACCCCAGCGCCCAGGCAGGCAGCCGCACGGTGCCCGTCTACCTGCGGGTAGAGCAAGCCCCCGGCGCCACGCCGCTGCGGCAAGGCTTGTTTGTGCAGGGAACGCTCGATACCGGGCGGGCCGACGTGCTGGCCGTGCCGCTGGACACCGTGCGCACCGACAAGCCCGCCCCCTACCTCCAAACCTTGAAAGATGGCCGCGTGGTCTATGCACCCATCAAGACCGGCACCCGCGCGGTGGTGGGCGGTCAGACCCTGGTGGCGGTCGAAGGTGTGCCCGAAGGCACGGTGGTGATTGCGGGCCGGATCGGCCTGCTGCGCGAGGGCACAGCCGTGGCGGTGGCTGCATCAGCTGCGACAGCCGCTGCTGCACCTGCATTGGCAGCGGCATCCCGCGCTGCTCCCTGATCACCCTGACTACCCCGACCCGCCATGTGGTTCACCAAAGTCAGCCTCAAAAACCCCGTGTTCGCCACGATGGTGATGCTTGCCATCGTCGTGCTGGGCCTGTTCTCCTACCAGCGCCTGAAGGTTGATCAGTTTCCCAACATCGACTTTCCGGTGGTGGTGGTCACCGTGGACTACCCCGGTGCGTCGCCTGAAATCGTCGAGAGCGAAGTCACCAAGAAGATCGAGGAAGGCGTCAACTCGATTGCCGGTATTAATGCCCTGACCTCGCGCAGCTACGAAGGCACGGCCGTTGTCATCATCGAGTTCCAGCTGCACATCGACGGCCGCAAGGCCGCCGAGGATGTGCGCGAGAAGGTGGCCACCGTGCGCCCCCTGCTGCGCACCGAGGTCAAGGAGCCCCGCGTGCTGCGCTTTGACCCGGCCAGCCGCGCCGTGTGGTCGCTGGCGGTGTTGCCGGACGAAAAATCCGGTCGCAGCGCTGTCGAGCTGACCACCTGGTCCGAGCAGATTCTGAAGAAACGCCTGGAGAACGTGCGCGGCGTGGGCGCCGTGAACCTGGTGGGCGCCACCAAGCGCGAGATCAACATCTATCTGAACCCGCAGGCGCTCGAAGCGTTTGGCGTGACCCCCGACCAGGTGGCGCAGGCCGTGCGCAATGAGAACCAGGACCTGCCCGTAGGCTCCATCCGGTCCCTCGCGCAGGAGCGCGTGGTGCAGATCGACGCCCGCATGGAGCGGCCCGAGGACTTCGGCAAGATCATCGTCGCCCGCAAGAATGGCGCGCCGGTCCGGCTAGACCAGGTCGCCCGCGTCAACGACGGCGCGCAGGAAGTGGAGAGCCTGGCCCTGTACAACGGCCAGCGCACGCTGCTGCTGTCGGTGCAGAAGTCGCAGGGCGAAAACACCATCGAGGTGGTGGACGGCCTGAACGCCGCTGTGGTGGAGCTGAAGAACCAGCTGCCTCCCGGCGTGCGGCTGGAGACCATTGGCGACAGCGCCCGCCCGATCCGCGTGGCGGTGAACAACGTGCGCCAGACGCTGATCGAGGGCGCGATCCTCACGGTGCTCATCGTGTTCCTGTTCCTGAACTCCTGGCGCTCCACCGTGATCACCGGGCTGACGCTGCCGATTGCGCTGATCGGCACGTTCCTGTTCATGAACATGTTTGGCTTCACCATCAACATGATCACGCTGATGGCGCTGAGCCTGTGCGTGGGCCTGTTGATCGACGATGCCATCGTGGTGCGCGAGAACATCGTGCGCCACGTGCAGATGGGCAAAGGCGCCTACGCAGCCGCCATGGACGGCACGCAGGAGATTGGCCTGGCGGTGCTGGCCACCACGCTGTCCATCGTGGCGGTGTTCATGCCCATTGGCTTCATGGGCGGCATCATCGGCAAGTTTTTCCACGAGTTCGGCATCACCATCGTGGCGGCGGTGATGATCTCGATGTTTGTGAGCTTCACGCTCGACCCAATGCTGTCGAGCATCTGGCACGACCCGAGCATCCATGCCCACGGCCAGAAGATCGAGCCCGTCACCTTCTACGACAAGACCATTGGCCGAGTGACAGGCTGGTTTGATCGCGCCACCGATGCGCTGGCCGAGGGCTACCAGCGCATCCTGCGATGGTCGCTGGTGCACAAGCTGGCCACCATGGCGATTGCGCTGGCCATCTTTGTGCTGAGCATCTTCATGGTGCCGCTGCTGGGCACCGAGTTCGTTCCCAAGGCCGACTTCTCCGAAACCTCGCTCAATTTCTACACCCCCGTGGGCTCGTCGCTGGAGGCCACCGAGGCCAAGGCCCAACAGGTGGAGGGCATCCTGCGCGAGATGCCGGAGGTGCGCTACACACTGGCCACCATCAACACCGGCAGCGCCCAGGGCAAGATCTACGCCAACATCTACGTGCGCCTGGTGGACCGCAAGGACCGCAGCCGCAGCGTGGACCAGATGTCCGACGTGCTGCGGGAACGCCTCAAGACCGTGCCCGGCATCACCATCACCCACGTGGGCCTGCTGGACGCCGTGGGTGGCAACAAGCAGGTGGAGTTCTCGCTGCAAGGCCCCGACCTGCAGGAGCTGGAGCGCCTGACCAAAGTGGTCACCGAAAAAATCCGCGACATTCCCGGGCTGGTGGACCTGGACACCAGCGCCAAGCCCAACAAGCCGGTGATCGCCCTGGAGGTCAAGCGCGACGTGGCGTCGGACCTAGGCCTGTCGGTGGCGCCTATGGCAGCATCGCTGCGCACCCTGGTGGCAGGCACCACGGTGGGCAACTGGCGTGCCCCCGATGACCAGACCTACGATGTGAACGTGCGCCTGGCCCCCGAAGCCCGCACCCAGCCCGCCGACCTGGAGCGCCTGCCCTTTGCCCTGACGGCCACCGACGGCACTACGCGCATCGTGCGCCTGAATCAGGTTGCGAGCGTGACCGAATCCACCGGCGCCAACCAGATCAACCGCCGCGACCTGACCCGCGAGGTGGCCGTGAACGCCAACGTGGCAAAGCGCTCGGCCGGTGAAGTGTCGAACGACATCAAGAAGGCGCTGGAGGAAGTGAGCTTCCCGCCCGGCTACCGCTACCAGTTCAGCGGCTCCACCAAGAACATGGCCGAGTCCTTTGGCTATGCCATTTCGGCCCTGGCCATGGCGATCATCTTCATCTACATGATCCTGGCGAGCCAGTTCAAGAGCTTCTTGCAGCCGCTGGCGCTCATGACCTCGCTGCCGCTCACGCTGATTGGCGTGGTGCTGGCGCTGTTGATGTTTCGCTCCACGCTGTCGATGTTCTCCATCATTGGCGTGGTGATGCTGATGGGGCTGGTCACCAAGAACGCCATCTTGCTGGTGGACTTTGCCATCCGTGCCCGCGAGGAGCACGTGAACGACCAGGGCCAGACCGTGCCCGGCCTGCCCCGTGCCGACGCCCTGCTGCTGGCTGCCCGGGTGCGGCTGCGCCCCATCCTGATGACCACGCTGGCCATGATCTTCGGCATGGTGCCACTGGCGTTCGCGTTGTCCGAAGGCTCGGAGCAGCGCGCGCCCATGGGCCAGGCTGTGATTGGCGGGGTCATTACCTCTTCCCTCTTGACCCTGGTGGTGGTGCCGGTGGTGTATTGCTACATGGACGACTTGGCCCAGTGGGCCCTTCGCAAGATGGGACGCGCCCCGGCAGCGCCTAAAATCGAAGGTTTGTCCTGATCGTCCCGATCGGCCTTGCATCTGCCCCACGGAGAAATCCCATGAACCTGCCCCTGAACACGTCCGCCAACATCAGCGACCCTATTGCCCAGGCCCGCTACAACATGATCGAGCAGCAGATCCGCCCCTGGAATGTGCTCGACGCTGACGTGCTCGATCTGCTGGCGGTGGTCCGCCGTGAAGACTTTGTTCCCCCGGCCTACCGCAGCCTGGCCTTCATGGACATCGAAGTGCCCCTGCTGGGCAACGACGCCGAAGAGGCCGTGCGCCTGGGCCACAGCATGCTGCAGCCGCGCGTCGAGGCACGCATCCTGCAAGACCTGCAAATCCAGCCAACAGACCGCGTGCTGGAGATCGGTGCAGGTTCGGGCTACATGGCCGCCCTGCTGGCCGCCCGCGCCGAACGTGTGGTGTCGCTCGAAATCAACCCCGAACTCGCCGAAATGGCCCGTGAGAACCTGCGCGATGCGGGTGTTCAAAACGCCGATGTGCGCCTGAATGACGGCGCCCGCGACGCCATTCCCGACGGCCCGTTCGACGTGATCGTACTCAGCGGCTCGGTGGCCGAAGTGCCCACCGCCCTGCTCTCGCTGCTCAAGGACGGTGGCCGTCTGGGCGCCATCGTGGGCGGCGAGCCCGTGATGCGTTTCACCCTGACCCGCCGCACCGGCGACCGTTTCGAGACCACCTCGCCCTGGGACACCATCGCCCCGCGCCTGGTGAACTTCCCGGAACCTTCCGGCTTTACGTTCTGACCCTGTTGTTCGGCTTTCTTCGGAGTACTGCATGATCGATCACGTCCGCCCCGCCCAGCTGTCTGCCTGGTTTGCCGCCGCACCCGAAGGCAGCCAGCCCCTGGTGCTGGACGTGCGCGAACCCTGGGAGCTGCAGACCGCCAGCGTGCGCGCCGATGGGTTTGAACTGGTGGCCATCCCCATGGGCGAATTGCCCGGGCGACTGGCCGAGCTGGACCCCGCCCGCCCCATTGCGTGCCTGTGCCACCACGGCGCACGCAGCCTGCGGGTGGCATCGTTCCTGCAACACAACGGGTTTGAACAGTTGGCCAATATCACCGGTGGCATTGATGCCTGGTCGCACGAAAGCGACCCCACCGTGCCCCGCTATTGATCGCGCCCCTGGCACCCGCTCTCCCATCGAACCGCAGACTCTTCCGAAGGACCCCCATGACACCGCACCGGCCCCTCTCCCTGTCACTTCTGTCCCTGGCGCTCGGCGCGGCGCTGAGCGCTCCAGCGCACGCCCAGAGCCTGCTGGAGCTGGTGGAATCGGCACGCACCTATGACACGACCTGGCAGTCGGCCCGAGCCCAGCTCGACGCAGCATCCCGCCGCGCCGACCAGGCCCGCGCCGGCCTGCTGCCCAGCGCCGCGCTCACGGCCGGACTCAGCCGTGCCAATGTGGAACTGAGCCGCCCGCCTGTGGAGAACACCGGCACCACGCAGACGGTGGGCGTGCAGGCCTCTCAACCGCTGTACCGCCCCGCCAACCGCATCACGCTGGAGCAAGGCCAGCGCGGCATTGACGTGGCCCAGGCGCAGTTGGACGCCGCCACGCAAGACCTGCTGGTGCGCGTGAGCCAGGCCTACTTTGACGTGCTGGCCGCGCAGGACACCCTGGCCTTCGTGCAGGCGCAAAAAGCCGCCGTGTCGGAGCAACTGGCCTCCGCCAAGCGCAACTTCGAGGTGGGCACCACCACCGTCACCGATTCGCGCGAGGCCCAGGCCCGCTACGACCTCGTGGTGGCCCAGGAAATCGCGGCCGAAAACGACCTGCGCGTGAAACGCCTGGCACTGGACCAGCTGGCGGGCATCACCGGCACCAAGCCCCAGCCGCTGGCGCTGCCCGTGCAACTGCCAACGGTGCAGCCCGACAACGTGACCACCTGGGTGGACACTGCACGCGACCAGCAGCCCGGCGTACGCCAGGCCGCCATCGCGCTGGACATTGCCCGCCTTGAAACCAAAAAGGCCGAAACCGGCCACCTGCCCACCCTGGACCTACAGGTGGGCTACAACGTCACGCGCAATCCGAATGGCACCATCACGGCGCCCGGCGTGAACAACCGCACCAACAGCGCCAGCGTGGGCGTGGCCTTCAATCTGCCGCTGTTTGCCGGATTTGCGGTGCAAAACCGCGTGAAGGAAACCCTGGCGCTGGAAGAAAAGGCCAGCGCCGACCTGGAGACCACGCGCCGCAACGTGGCCCAGGCCACGCGCGCCGCCTTCTTTGGCGTGCAATCCGGCCAGGGCCAGGTGCAGGCCCTGGAGGCTGCCGAAGCCTCCAGCCAGAGTGCGCTCGATGCCAACAAGCTCGGTTACCAGGTGGGCGTGCGCATCAACATCGACGTGCTCAATGCCCAAAGCCAGCTCTTCCAGACCAAGCGCGACCTGGCCCAGGCCCGCTACAACGTGCTGCTCGGCACGCTGAAATTGCGCCAGGCGGCGGGCACGCTGACGCAGCAGGACATTGAGGCGATCAACGCCTTGCTGGTGAAGTAGTAAAAAACTTGTGAGGGTGTCCCCAGGGCGCCTACACGATGCACCAATCGACGTTTTGGAGCCGCTCGGGTCACGACATATCAGAAGCTGCGCTCCAATAATCTCGCTTGATTAATACTCATCCATATAGGCAACCCTATTCGGAGTGTCTTTGCAAAAACACAGCTCCCGCCAACTCCTGATGCTTGACGAGACTTGCGTCTAACGGACGATATACCCAGTACACAATAATAGACCCCTTTCGAAGTAGCTCATTTATTCCAGGGAAGCGTTCTTCGAGATCAACGTTGCCTATCAAAGACGCACCTGAATCGATCACGATTTCAGTCAAACTGTGAAATAAGGCTCCGGCGGGCCTGATTGGTGTCAACGCTTCATCGCCCTCTTTGAAGTTACCGCTGAAACCAACAAGTCGAGCACCGGACACTCCGTCTACCCAGGGCAGTGCGCCTTGAAAAATCACCTTCGAATCGGAGCTGATATTTTTCAGCTCCATTCTTAGTTGAGGCCCAACCAAGCCCTTGGCTGGTGTCACCGTTAGAGCGAAATCGGTTGTTTCTGCCGCCACCGCCAAATTTGGAAGCAGATTCGCAAGGACCATTGCAAACAAATTCGCAATTGCCAGTACAACGCTGCGGCGGATCTCCAATTTAAGCGCCACCAAAATATTCATCTCCATCAATCCAATTTATTGATCGACTTCTAGATCGTGAATCTGCTTTTAGGCGCAGCCAGATTTCCAGGCGGCACTACTTTCGCACTTCCGTTTTACGGCGCAGATCATCAAATGTTGGCAGCGACTTTTCAATTTCATCACTAAGAATTGCGAAACCATTTGCAAGGGTATTCAAGTTCGGGCAAGTTTTGGGAAGCGCAGCTCCTTCGGCATATTCGCAAATCAATTCTGCAATGCCATTCTCTGCGTACTCAATGTACTGAACAACCTTTCCTTTGCTAAAAAATATCTGCATCGTGATGCGACCTTTGGAATCCCACATGGTCTGGCAGCCGGTAGAGAAAATAATTTTTTTGGGTGACACGTAAACTGGCAAACCCGCGACAAAGTTAACGCCCGCCGACTCATTCAATATCGAATGTTCACAATTTGATTTTTTGTCAAGAGAAGCCGCAATACATCCGCCAGAAGCGATTGCTGAAGCCAATGTAATAGCTACAGTATTGTGAATCCAGGATAGGAAGCTGCTCATTTTGCACTCACAAATTTACGTGTATTTTGCAATCAGCGGATTGGGTGCATTTACCGTATCTCTCAGCGCATTTTGCGGCGGCAGTCCGCACCGCTCTGGCAGACCGATGCTGTAGCAGTTACCGGAGGGGGGCACCTATCAACGTGAGTCGGTTTGTACGATTTCCAAAATTGCCTGCACTGTGGCCCGCGCTGCTCCCCGGTGCGCCGTGGCAAAAAGCGTGGCTCGCTCACTGGCGGCAGCCTGCTGCGCGGCAACCGTGGCTAAATCAGTGGCCACTGCCATGCCTGCGGCCATATCGGGCACGCGCTGCGCAGCCCCTGCCGCGCAGGCCAGCTCGGCGGCCTCGGCAAAGTTGAAGGTATGCGGCCCCAGCACCACAGGGCAGCCGCAGGCGGCGGCCTCGATCAGGTTCTGGCCGCCCAGGGGGGCAAAACTGCCACCCAGCAAGGCCACATCGGCCAGGCCGTAGTACAGCGCCATTTCGCCCAGTGAATCCCCCAGCCACACGTCGGCCGCCTCGGGTTCTGCCGCCCAGTGGCTGCGGCGCGATACGGTGAGCCCAGCGCGCAGGAGCAGCTGTTGCACCTCGTCAAACCGCTGAGGGTGGCGCGGCACGATGAGCCATTGCACGCCATTTGCTATATTATTAATAGCTTCTTGCGATTGTCCATCATGCGCTGCGGCCTGTTTTGGCTTGAAGTTTTCGAGCCACATTGCCTCCTCGCCCTCCCGGCTGCTGGCCAGCAGCACCACGGGGCGCCCGGTGTGGGTGTGCCAGGCCCGACCTTGGGCGATCTGGCGGGCGTCGGGCACCACGTCAAACTTGAGATTGCCAAACACGCCGCGCACCGGGGCGCCGATGGCCCGCAGGCGGGTGGCGTCGTCTTCGGTCTGGGCCCAGGCAGCGGTTAACCCCCCATAGGCGGGCCGGGCCAGCGCTGCCAGGCGCTGGGCCTTGTGCAGCGACTTGGCGTTAAAACGCGCATTGGCCAGCACCAGCGGCACGCCACGCTGGTGGCAGCCCGCCACCAGGTTGGGCCAGACCTCGGTTTCCATGAGGATGCCGATGGCCGGGCGAAAGGTGCGCAGAAAGCGCGCCACGGCGCCCGGTGTATCCCAGGGCTGCCACACTTGCACGTCGCCGGGCAGCAGAAGCTTTTCGCCCTCGGCCCGCCCGGTGGCCGTGCCGTGGGTGAGCAGCAGGCGCATGCCCGGCAGCTGCTCGCGCAGCTGGGCCAGCAAGATGGCGGCGGCGCGGGTTTCGCCCAGCGATACGGCGTGGACCCAGACAAACTGGCCTATCGGATCAACGCTGTGGTGCGACACCATGCTGTCCATGGGCACCGGATAGCGACCAAAACGCTCGCCCACCGCATGGGCATAGCCGGGTTCGGCCACGGCGCGGCGGCGCAGCTTGCGGCGCAGCAGGGGCTGCGCGCACCAGGTCACCAGCGAATACAGGGCGCGGGCAGCGTTCATGCCGGGGATCGATCAGCGGATCAGCCGACCAGCTCCACCACCCCGCCCGTCCAGCCGCTGTCGCCCCGTGCCGCCCACACCAGGCTGGGGCTGTCATCGGGCGCGGCTGCCACGCAGTGGCCACCGGGTGCCCAGAAGGCGCTGCGACCCGCGCTCACGTAGCCGCCAGAGGGCCCGCTGTAGTTGGCCACCAGCACTGCCATGTCGTGGTCACGGGCATAGCCTTGCAGCAGAGCCGATTCGGCCCCATAGGCCTTCTCGGAAATCAGCACGCCCGCCGCGTAGAGCGCGGCTCCCGCATTGCTGGCGGCCATTGCGTGTTCGGGATGGGTGATGTCGGCACACACGGCCAGCGCCGTGGGTTCACCGGACAGCAACAGCACCTGGGCGTCGTCGGTGCCAGCACTGGCGAACCGCTCCTCGCTCGGGTGCAGGTGGCGCTTGCGGTACAGCGCCACACTGCCGTCGGCCCCGAGCACCCAGGCGCCAATGGCGGGCAAGGCGCCCGCCACCACCGGCGCAGCCGGAGCGCCTACCACCAGGGTGATGCCGTGTTGCTGGGCAGACTGCCTCAAGGGAGCCAGAGCGGAATGGTCGGCCGACAGCACGTTGGCCGCCAGCAGGTTCGGTTCATACCCCGTGAGCGACAGCTCGGGAAACACCAGTACCAGCACACGTTCGTGCACCGCCGCCCGCACAAAGGCCAGGTGGGTCTGCACGTTGCGCGCCACATCACCCGGCGCCGAGGGCGACTGGGCAGCGGCAACACGCAAGGGGGTGGACAGTGACGGTTTCATGCGGGGCGGTTCAACAACAAATACAGAAAGAGGGGCGCGGCGGGTTCGACGATACGGCGTCAGTGGCTGGCGGCGCCCACGTGGGCATCGGGCTTGACCCGGTGCAGCAGGGCCAGCATGGCCGCTTCGATGCGGGCCAGGGCCTCGGTGGTGTGGCCCTCAAAGCGCAGCACCAGCACCGGCGTGGTGTTGCTGGCGCGGATCAGGCCAAAACCGTCGGGCCAGTCCACGCGCAGGCCATCGATGGTGCTGATCTGAGAGGGCGCGGCAAAGGTCTCTGCAGCCAGGGCCTGCAGCTCGGCCGTGAGGCGGTGGGGTTCGCCCTCGGCGCAGGCCACGTTCAGCTCGGGGGTGGAGAAACTGGTGGGCAGCGCGTTGAGCACGGCGCTCGGGTCGGTGGACTTGCTCAGGATTTCCAGCAGGCGGCAGCCCGCGTAGGTGCCGTCGTCAAAGCCGTACCAGCGCTCCTTGAAGAAGATGTGGCCACTCATCTCGCCGCCCAGCGGGGAGTGGGTCTCCTTCATGCGGGCCTTGATGAGCGAGTGGCCGGTCTTGAACATCACCGGCACGCCGCCAGCGGCCGCAATGGCAGGCGCCAGGCGCTGGGTGCACTTCACGTCGAAGATGATTTCGCCGCCGGGCACGCGCGAGAGCACGTCTTGCGCAAACAGCATCATCTGGCGGTCGGGGAAGATGTTGGTGCCGTCCTTGGTCACGATCCCTAAGCGGTCGCCGTCGCCGTCAAACGCCAGGCCCAGCTCGGCATCGCTGGCCTTCAGGGCCTCGATCAAGTCACGCAGGTTCTCGGGCTTGCTCGGGTCGGGGTGGTGGTTGGGGAAGTTGCCATCCACCTCGGAGAACAGCTCGATCACTTCGCAGCCCAGGGCGCGGAAGATGTCCGGCGCCGAGGCGCCGGCGATGCCGTTGCCGCAGTCCACCACGATCTTGATCGGGCGGGCCAGTTTCACATCGCCCACGATGCGTTCGCGGTACGCGGGCAGCACGTCCACATGGCGCACCGAGCCGCCGGGCAGCAGCTGCCAGGTTTCCTGCTCCATGGTGCGGCGAAGCTGCTGGATCTCTTCGCCATAGATGGCGCGGCCGTTCAGCACCATCTTGAAACCGTTGTAGTCCCTGGGGTTGTGGCTGCCCGTGACCTGAATACCGCTGGCACACAGCGTGCTGGCTGCAAAGTACAGCAGCGGCGTAGTCACCAGGCCCACATCGATCACCTCAATGCCCGCCTCCACCAGCCCCTGGATCAGCGCACCCGAGATGGCCGGGCCCGACAGGCGCCCGTCGCGTCCCACCGCCACGGTGGTCTGCCCTTCGGCGCGGGCTGCCGTGCCAAATGCCCGGCCCAGGCCGAGCGCAACTTCTTCGTTGAGCGTGGACGGCACAATGCCGCGGATATCGTAGGCTTTGAAAATGGCGGGTGTGGGCTGCACGCAGGGGCCTTTCGCGTAGGGAGTTGGGCTGTTTTCGGAAGTCCGCTGCATTGTAGGCGCGCCCTCCGGGGGTACTGGGGGCAAACCCTCGCGTTGGGCTGAGGCACATGTCCGAAAACGGCCAGTGAAAACACCCCCGGCTCCTATGATCCAGCCCATGAATCCGCCCTCCCCCCCCACCCCATCCGTTGCCCAGGCACCTGACACCGCCTTGGACGAAGGCCGCTACCTGGCGGTGCTGGCGCGGGATGCACGGTTTGACGGGCATTTTTTCACGGCGGTGACCTCCACCGGCATCTATTGCCGCCCCGTGTGCGCCGTGCGCACGCCCCGGCGCGAGAACTGCCGCTTTTTTGTGCTGGCCGCACAGGCCGAGAACGCGGGCTTTCGCCCCTGCCTGCGCTGCCGGCCCGAGCTGGCGCCGCAGGCGCTGGTGTGGTCGGTGCAGGACGCCAGTGGCATCCTGGTCCAGCAGGCAGTGCGCCTGCTGGATGCGCCCGACCTGTGGCCCGCCCCGTCCGCACCGGGCGAAGGCAGCGCCACCGTGGCCCGGCTGGCCGAGCGCCTGGGCGTGAGCGACCGGCACCTGCGCCGCATTTTTGAGGCGGCCCTGGGCGTATCGCCGCTGCAATACCTGCAGACGCGGCGACTGCTGACCGCCAAACAACTGCTCACCGACACCCCCATGCCCGTTACCCAGGTGGCGCTGGCCAGTGGTTTTGCGAGTGTGCGGCGCTTCAATGCGGCGTTTTCGGGGCACTACGGCCTGAACCCCACACAGCTGCGGCGCAGCGGCACCACCGCAGGGGCGCAACCCACCAGCACCTTGCGCCTGGCCTGGCGCCCGCCGTTTGATGTGCCTGCGCTGCTGGCCTTTTTTGAACGGCGGCAGTTCCACGGCGTGGAATGGGTGCTGCCGGAGGAGACCACGCTGCGGCGCACGGTGCGTCTGCCCGCTTCCTGCACCGGCCTGCCCGGCGAAACCACGGGATGGTTCAGCGCACGCTTTGACGGGGCCCGCCACCAGGTGCTGCTGCAGACCAGCGACAGCCTGTACCCCGTGTTGCCGCTCGTGATCCGCCGCGTGCGCGCCATGCTCGACCTGGATGCCGACCCCGCGGCCATCAACGCCGCGCTGCACCCGCACTTCCCGGACGGCGACGGCCTGCGCGTGCCCGGTGCGTTCGACGGCTTTGAGCTGGCCGTGCGCGCCGTGCTGGGCCAGCAGATCACCGTGGCCGCTGCGCGCACCCTGGGCCAGCGGCTGGTGGAGAGGCTGGGTGAGCCCATCGAAACGCCCTGGCCCGGGCTGAACCGCCTGTTCCCCACCGCTGCCACGCTGGCAGCGGCCGACGGCGACACCCTGGGCCAGCTGGGCATCGTGCGCCAGCGCCAGGCTGCCATTGTGGCGCTGGCCCGCGCCGTGGATGGCGGCACGCTGGCCTTGCACGCGGGCGCCGACGTGGCCAGCACCACGGCCGCGCTGTGCGCCCTGCCCGGTATTGGCGACTGGACGGCCCAGTACATCGCCATGCGCGTGTTGCGCTGGCCCGATGCGTTTCCGGCCGGGGATGTGGCGCTGCACAAGGCCCTGGGCGTGCAGGGGCACAAGAACCCGGCCCGCGCCGCAGGCGAGGCCTCGCAGGCCTGGCGGCCCTGGCGCAGTTACGCGGTGCTGCGCGCCTGGGCAGCGGGCACCCCGGCGGGTGCCTTGCCACCAGTTCCATCACTATCAAAGTAGGAGCTGCTAGCGCTGATCCATCAAGCGCTGGAGGCCAATTTCATCTAAAAATCGTTCATTCAGTCATGCAATTTCACCCCCACACCGTGCAAATGCGCACCTCCACCGCGCTGGGGCCCGTGCGCCTGGCGGCGTCGCCCGCCGGCTTGGTCGGTGTCTGGTTTGAAGGCCAGCGCCACGAGCCCAGCCAGCGGCTTCATGGCCCCACGGCCTGGGCTGACACGGCAAGCCACCCCGTGCTGGAGGAAGCCGCCCACCAGCTCCAGCAGTACTTCGCCGGGCAACGTGCGGGGTTTGACCTGCCGCTGGACCTTTCGGGTGGCACGCCGTTTCAGCAGGCTGTGTGGCGTGCCTTGCTGGCCATCGGCCGGGGTGCCACCACCAGCTACGGCGCCTTGAGCCGCCAGCTGGGCCGCCCCCTGGCCGTGCGCGCAGTGGGCGCCGCCGTGGGGCGCAACCCGATCAGCGTGGTGGTGCCCTGCCACCGCGTGGTGGGATCGGACGGCAGCCTGACGGGCTATGCCGGTGGCCTTGATCGCAAAGCGGTCTTGCTGACGCTGGAAAATGCGCTGCCCTCCACCTCCCCCAGCGCACCCAACGCTTTCCGCAAAGGACATGCATGAACAGCCCCGGCAACCAGCCCGTTTCCACCTGGATCGGCGAATTCATCTTGCTGGCGGCGCTGTGGGGCGCGTCCTTTCTGTTCATGCGGCTGGGTGCGTCCGACTTCGGCCCTCTGCCCACGGCCGGGCTGCGCGTGGCGCTGGCCACGGTGTTCCTGTGGCCCATCATGCTGCGCCAGGGCCACTGGCCTGCGCTGCGCCAGCACTGGCGGCCCATCCTGTTTGCGGGGGTCATCAATTCGGCCATTCCATTTGCGCTGTTTTCCTGGGCTGTGCTGCACATTGCCACGGGCCTGACCTCCATCCTCAACGCCACCGTGCCGCTGTTTGGCGCGCTGGTGGCCTGGATGTGGCTGGGTGACCGCATCAACCGCCTGCGCTGGGCGGGCCTGGCGCTCGGTTTTGTGGGAGTGGCGCTGCTGGCCTGGCGTGCGCCAGCGGGCACCGGGTTCAAGAGTGACAGCGCCGAATGGGCCATTGCCGCCTGCCTGTTGGCTTCGAGCTTCTACGGGCTGTCGGCCAGCTTTGCACGGCGCTACCTCACGGGCATTCCACCGCTGGCCACCGCTACCGGCAGCCAGCTGGGCGCGGCGCTGGGACTGGCCCTGCCCACGCTGTGGTTCTGGCCTGCGCAGATGCCAGGCCTGCGCGCCTGGGGCGCCATCATTGCCATTGCGGTGCTGTGCACGGGCATTGCCTACATCCTGTACTTTCGCCTCATCGCCAGTGCCGGCCCCAGCCGGGCGCTGGCCGTGACCTTCATAACCCCCGTGTTTGCGGTTTTGTACGGCACGGTCTTCCTGGGCGAACGCATCACGCCCTGGATGGTGGGCTGCGCCGTGGTCATCGTGTGCGGCACATTGTTGTCAACCGGACTTATCAGGACACTCAGGCCCGCCCTGCCCGCCTCAGAACGGCCCTAAACTTGGCCCATGGGGTTTTCTTCGGGCTTTTGCCATCTGACCAAGTCCGTCAACGGCACCGGGCGCTGTACTGCCACATATATCCCCGGCCGCTCCCCCTGCTACTCCTGGTCTGCGGCTTCCCCGCCGCAAGGGGCTTGCCCAGGGGTTTTCCATGGGTAACAACACCCTTTTGGCCGCCACGGCGCTGATGTCGCTGCTGCTGGTGCTGGCCTGGCTGCCGCCGCGCGAGTCCTTGCACCCGTCGCGCCGCACCTTGCTGCTGCTGGGGTTGGCAGGCGGCCTCGTTTCCTGGATTTCTTTTGAGGCGCTGCGCTGGAACGCCCCTGAGCTGCGGGTGGTGGCCTACCCCACGGTGGCGGCGTTTCTGGCGCTCTTTTTCAGGTTTCCGGCGGCCATCATTGCGGCGCTCATGGCCCTGGTGGCGGCGGTGGGTACTGATGTGTCCGATGCGGTGCCAGCCGTTGCCGTGCTGGGCGTGTCGGTGGCCACGGGGTTGTTGTGGCGCCATGTGGGGGCACGCCTGCAGGTGCCCAAATGGGCTGCACTGATCGGCCTGACGCTGACCCTGCCCCTGGCCGTGTCTGGCAGCCTGTGGGCCACCGACGGCGCATCCGACATGGCGCGAAGCCTGCCATGGCACCACGGCGCCGGGGTGCTGATGCTGGGCGTGGGCCGGTTGCTGCTGGCCAACGGAGCACGCTCCGAGCTTTCACGCAGCGACATCCAGCAAGCCCTTGCACAACAAGAGCGCAGGCTGCGCCTGGTGCTCGACTCCATGGGTGGCGGGCACTGGGAGTGGGATGTGGTGCAGCGCCAGTTCCGCTGCCACGGCAGCTTCTACGACACCTTCGGCATCACCGCCGCCGATCTGGAGGCGCCAGACCTGTGGCAGCGCTGGTATGCCCGGCGCCACCCGCAGGATGCCGAGCGCAATGCGGCCAGGCTGGCGCGGGCCATGGACGGGCTGGAAGACAGCTACGAAGCCGAATTCAGGGTGATGGACACCGAGGGCCGCTGGCACTGGCTCATGTCGCGCGGCACGGTGGCCACGCGCGACGCCCAGAACCGGCCGACCAGCCTCATCGGCATGGACGTGGACATCACCGCCCACCGCGCGGCCGAAGATGCGCTGCGCTCGTCCGAGGCCAAGTACACGACCTTCTACCAGACGCTGCCCGACCCCGCAGGCATCTCGCGCATCTCGGACGGCCGCTACATCGACGTGAACCCCGCATTCTGCGAGGTGCTGGGGCGCCCGCGCGAGGAGGTGATCGGCCGCACATCGACCGAGCTGAACATCTGGGCCTCTGAACAGGAACGCAAGCGGCTGGTGGAGACCTTCCGCCGCGACGGCAAGGTGGACCGCCTGCCGCTGGTTGCGCAGCGCGAGGGCGGACGCATCCCGGGACTGATGTCGGCACGCTCCGTGCTTGTGGATGGCGAAAACTGTTTTGTGTTCGTTTTCCATGACATGACCGAAGCCCACCGCGCCAGTGACGAGCTGCGGGCCCTCAACGGCCTGCTGCAGCAGGCCGGCCGCCTGGCCCGGCTGGGTGCCTGGGAGGACGAGCGCGGCAAGGGCCTGGTCTACTGGTCAGACGTGTGTTTTGACATCCACGGCCTGCCCCCCGGTTCGCCGCTGCCCCACGACTACATCGACCGCCATGTGGCGCCCGCCTACCGCGAAACGCTGCGCGCCAACTTCCGCTTGAGCATTCTGGAGCGCCGCGAGTGGAGTATGGAGATCGAGGTGCTGCACACCGACGGTCGGCTGGTGTGGGTGCGCGCCATGGGCGAGCCGGTGATCGAAAACGGGCGCGTGACCCGCGTACGCGGCGTGATGCAGGACATCGACGAGGCCAAGCGCGCCGAGCAGCGCCTGCGCCAGTCCGAAGAGCGTTTCTCGCGCATCTTTCAGCTCATGCCCTACCCCATGGGCCTGTCGCACCGCCGCGACGGACGCTATGTGGACATCAACCCCGCCTGGGTGGACATGCTGGGCATCCCGCGCGAGGAGGCCATCGGCCGTACTGCGGTCGAGCTGGGCATCTTCACCGCGCACGACCGCGAAAAGCTGATTGCGGAGGTGGAGCGCTCGGGCCACCTGAGCAGCTACGAGGTCAACCTGAATGTGCGTGGCGGCCCACCCCGCACCGTGCTGCAGTCCATGCGCGCCACCGAATTCGATGGCGAGCCGTGCTGGCTGTTCTCGGTGCACGACATCACCGACCGCAAGCGCAATGAAGAGCAGGTGCGGGAACGCGAGGAACTGCTCTCGCTCACCATCTCGGCGGCATCGCTGGGCCTGTGGGACTGGAATTTGCAGACAGGCACCGTCACCGGCGACAGCCGCTGGCACGCCATGCGAGGCCTGGACACGCCCCACACCCCACTGGCCTCCACGCAGTGGACCGCCGGCATTGCCCCCGACGACATCGACCGCATCACCAGCGAACTGGCCCGCCACACCACCCACCCCGGCACCCCGTTCGACGCCACCTGGCGCGTGAACCAGCCGGGCGACCCCGCCCGCTGGCTGCGCAACCTGGGCAAGATCGTGGGCTTCGATGCGGCGGGCCGCCCCGCACGCATGCTGGGTGTGGCCATTGACGTCACGCCCCAGCGCGAGCAAGAGGTTCTGCTGCAGCGGCTGGCCCTGTTTGACGCCCTCACGGGCCTGCCCAACCGCGTGCTGCTGGCCCGCAAGTTGCAGGAGTGCATGGACCAGGCGCGCCAGAACGGTCGGCAGCTGGGTGTGGCCTACCTGGACCTGGACGGCTTCAAGCCCGTCAACGACCGCCTGGGCCACGGCGCGGGCGACCGCCTGCTGGTGGTGGTGGGTGGCCGCCTCACACGCGCGCTGCGCCCGCTGGACACGGTGGCGCGCCTGGGCGGCGACGAGTTCGTGATCCTCATGCCCGACCTTGAATCCGTGGGCGACTGCGAGCGCATGCTGCACCGGGTGATGGACAACATCTCAGCGCCCTACACACTCGACACCGAGCGTGTGGTGGTCACTGCCAGCATCGGCTACACCGTGTTCCCGCAGGATGACGCCGACGCCGACGCCCTGCTGCGCCACGCCGACCAGGCCATGTACGCCGCCAAGCAGGCCGGGCGCAACCGGTTCCACCAGTTCGACGCTGCGCAGGAACGCGCCCTGCAACTGCAGCGCGAACAGGGCCGCCACCTGCGCGAGGCCCTGGCCGCCGCGCAGTTCACGCTGTACCTGCAGCCCAAGGTGGACATGAGGAGTGGGGCCGTTGTGGGTGCCGAAGCGCTGGCGCGCTGGCAGCACCCCGAACGCGGCCTGGTGCCGCCGGGCGAGTTCTTGCCCCTGCTGGAGGGCACCGAGCTGGAAATCGACTTTGGAGAATGGGTGGTCGAAGCCGCACTCACCGTGCTGGCGCAACTGCAGGCACACGGACTGCACCTGCCGCTGAGCATCAACATCGCCGCCCAGCACCTGCAAAACCCAGACTTTGCCGACTGGATGGCCCGGTGCATCGCCCGCCACCCAGGCGTGCCCGGCCACCTGGTGGAAATCGAAATCACCGAAAGCGCCGCCCTCTACGACCTGACCGCCGTGGCGCAAACCCTGGCGGCGCTGCGTGCGCTGGGGGTGGCGGTGTCGCTGGACGACTTTGGCACCGGCTACTCGTCGCTGACCTACCTGCGCCGCCTGCCGATGGACACGCTCAAGATCGACCAGAGTTTTGTGCACGGCATGATGGGCGACCCCGGCGACCTGGCCATCGTGCAGGGGGTCATCGGCCTGGCCCGCTCCTTCGGCTACCGCGTGATTGCCGAAGGCGTGGAAACCATCGAACAAGGCCAGATGCTGCTGCAGCTGGGCTGCATGCAGGCCCAGGGCTACTGTATCGCCCGGCCCATGCCGCTGCAGGATTTCATCGGCTGGACGCCAGGGTGGCAACCGCCGGTGGGGTGGCAGAAAAACCGGCCTGCGTGATTGCGCTCCGGCCGGAGTCTCGCCCCGCTCTGGCCCGGTGCCAGCGCACTGCGCCGATGGCAAAAAATCCGGGCGTTGCGACCGCCAAGGCGGTAAAAATGAATCTCCGTTCTTTTCTTACTATCGGAGGGGTCCCATGAGCGCTTTGACTTTGACCAACAGCACCTCGTACATCGCCCAGTACGTGATTCACCGGGGTGGGCTGGCCCTCGCCCGCCTGCCGGGCCTCGCCCCCGGCGCGACGCTATCCGTCCCGGAGGCCGAAACTTTCGAGATCACGGCCAGCACCATACTGGAAGGCAACACCTATACCTCCGCACCGATAGCAGTCAGTGGTGCGACCCGTTTTCTGGCGCAGGTGAAGCAGCAGCGCGCCCAGCAAACCTACGAATTCGAAGTGGTGACAACACCCAGTAGCGTTGCCAACCAGATGCAATTCGAAAAAACCAGCCTTGGCCCGGTGACCTTCCAGATCACGCACCAAGGTGTGCCAGTGCAAGACGTCGTAGTGCCTGACTCATTCGTGCAGGTCACGGTGGAAATCAGCGATGTCTACTCCGTCTACGCCGTCATCAATGGCATCACGACTGACAGCGTGACCACATCCAATCCCAACGCCACCGTCACAGCAGTGTCCGAAGCGACCGACATGGAGTTTGGCTACTTCACCCTGGTAATCTCCTGAGCCCTGGCGTGCCAAGCCCCACGCGAACAGCACGGCGACCTTTGCACGGAGCCCACTGCGGGTCGAAAAGGCTCGTCACCCCACCAGGTCCTTCACCTGTTGCAGCGCCGCCGGGTCTTCCATCGTCGTCAAGTCACCCGGGTCGCGCCGCTCGGCCACGGCCTGGAGCGCGCGGCGCAGCAGTTTGCCGCTGCGGGTCTTGGGCAGCACGGTCACGAAGTACACACGCGACGGCCGGGCCACCGCGCCGAGCTGGTGGTCCACCTGCTTCATCACCTCGCCTTCGAGCTTGAGGCGCGCGGCATCGTCCGTGAGGCTCGACGCATCGCGTGCCACGGCAAATGCCATGGCGACCTGGCCCTTCAGGCTGTCGGCGACGCCCACCACGGCCACTTCGGCGATGTTGGGGTGGGAGGCAATGCTCTCCTCGATCTCGCGCGTGCCCAGGCGGTGGCCTGCCACGTTGATCACGTCGTCCGTGCGGCCCAGGATGAAGTGGTAGCCGTCGGCGTCGCGGATGCCCCAGTCGAAGGTGCTGTAGATCAGCCGACCGGGAATGCCCTTCCAATAGGTGTTCACAAAACGTGCATCGTCGCGCCACACGGTCTGCATGCAGCCGGGGGGCAGCGGGCCTTCGATGGCGACCACGCCCTTCTGGTTGGGGGCGGTCAGCTCTTCGCCGTTGCTCTCGTCGATCAGCTTGACGTGGTAGCCGTACATGGCCTTGCCGGGGCTGCCAAAGCGTGTGGTCTGCTGCTCCACGCCATTGGCCAGCGTCAGGATGGGCCAGCCGGTTTCGGTCTGCCAGTAGTTATCGATGATGGGAACCTGCAGCGCGTCGCTGATCCACTGGGCCGTGGGCTCGTCCAGCGGCTCGCCCGCCAGCCACAGGGCCTTGAGGGTGGAGACGTTGTACTTCCTGAGCCAGCTGGCGTCCTGCTTCTTGAGCACCCGCACCGCCGTGGGTGCCGAGAACATGTGGGTGACCTGGTACTTTTCGACAATGCTCCACCACACACCGGCATCGGGTCGCGTGGGCAAGCCTTCGTACATGATGGTCGTCATTCCCGCGATCAGCGGGCCATAGACGATGTAGCTGTGACCCACCACCCAGCCGATGTCGCTGGTAGCAAAGTAGGTGTCACCCGCTTTGGCATCAAAGATGTACTTCATGCTGGCGGCCAGCGCCACGGTGTAGCCACCGGTGTCGCGCTGCACGCCCTTGGGTTTGCCCGTGGTGCCGCTGGTGTACAGCGTGTAGCTAGGGTGGGTGGACTCCACCCATTCGCACGGCACCACGGTGTTCAGGTGCTGCTCGCGCAGCGGCGCCCATTCATGGTCGCGGCCCGGCTGCAGGTGCATGGGGGCCAAGCCGCGGTTCACCATGAGTACAGCGGCGGGCTTGTGTTTGGAGAGCGCAATGGCCTCGTCCAGCAACGGCTTATAGGGCACCACCTTGCCACCGCGCGACCCGGCATCGGCGCTGACCACAGCCACGGGTTCGGCGTCTTCGATGCGCGAAGCCAGTGAGCCCGACGCAAAGCCGCCAAACACCACGGAATGCAGTGCACCAATGCGCACGCAGGCCAGCATGGCAAAGGCGGCTTCGGCAATCATGGGCATGTAGATGAGCACGCGGTCGCCCTTCTTCACCCCCAGGCTCTGCAACACGGCTGCCATGCGCTGCACCTCGGCATGCAGCTCGGCAAAGCTGTAGCTGCGCTCGGTGTCGGTTTCGGTCGAAATGGCCACCAGCGCCGCCTGGCTGGCGCGCGTGGCCAGGTGCCGGTCTACTGCGTTGTGGCACAGGTTGGTGGTGCCGCCCACAAACCATTTGGCAAAAGGCGGGTTGCTGTAGTCGCACACCTGCTGGGGCTGCGTCTTCCAGTCGATCAACTGCGCCTGTTCGCTCCAGAAGGCGTCGCGGTGGTCGATGGACTGGCGGTAGAAATCAGCGTAAGCGGTCATTGTGGGGGTCTCCTCGGCATCTTTCTCTGCCTGCCAAGATAGCAGGTTTTGAATTCATAATTATTCATAACGGGCTTGCGGGAAGCTGACTTGCGCGGTTCATGTGTGGGCTTTCGGGCCTGACAGATCAAAGCATTCCGTCCGCCGTGGCACTTGAGCAGGCTTGCAGCCGCTTCGCCCCCTTCACGACGCGCGTTCGGCCGCCGCCCGGCTGCGCGGCCTCCGCTCGTAAGACTCCCTTTCGCTGCAGGCCACAATGCGCCGTCCCCGGGGCTATGAGGAAAACGGCCCTGCATAAAACACCTCCTTGTCATGCCTCCAGCATAGACTCCAGACTGCAATGGGTATGCATCTACATAGCACGCATGCGTTCCACAGGGCGTCGTTCGAGACATGTGACAGATCTGCCGTCTGCGATCCTTTGTCTTCCCGCCAGTTCTGATCCCTCAAGTTCTTGCGATCGTTCCTGGCCCCACGCCACCGCAACATGCCTTCAGAAACACCGGTCTACCACGATTCCGATACTGCCTCGCCTGCGCCAGTCAGCCTCGCCCAAGCCTTCCTGTTCTGGCTCAAGCTCGGCTTCATCAGCTTTGGCGGGCCTGCAGGGCAGATCGCGATCATGCATGCCGAGCTGGTGGAGCGGCGCCGCTGGATCAGCGAAAAGCGCTTTCTTCACGCCCTCAACTACTGCATGCTGCTGCCCGGCCCCGAGGCGCAGCAGCTGGCCACCTACATCGGCTGGCTCATGCACCGCACCTGGGGCGGCATCGTGGCCGGGGCGCTGTTTGTACTGCCTTCGCTGTTCATCCTGATCGCGCTGTCGTGGGTGTACCTGCGGTTTGGCGATGTGCCGGTGGTGGCGGGCATCTTCTATGGCATCAAACCCGCCGTGACCGCACTGGTGCTGCACGCAGCGCACCGCATTGGCACGCGGGCTCTCAAGAACCGCTGGATGTGGGGCATCGCTGCCGCATCGTTTGTGGCCATCTTTGCGTTCGATGCGCCCTTCCCTGCCATTGTCCTGACGGCCGGGCTGATAGGCTACTTTGGCGCACAACGCTGGCCTGGCGTGTTTGCCCTCGGAGGCGGCCATGCCGACGGCCACAAGGGCTACGGCCCAGCACTGATCGACGACGACGCCCCCACGCCCCCCCACGCCCGCTTCTCACGCAGCCATCTGGCCAAGGTGCTGGCGGCCGGGCTGGCGCTGTGGCTGGCGGCCATGGCAACGCTGGTCGTCACCCAGGGGGTACAAGGCGCGCTCACGCAGATGGGGTGGTTCTTTACCAAGGCCGCGCTGGTCACCTTTGGCGGCGCCTATGCGGTGCTGCCCTATGTGTACCAGGGCGCGGTAGATCAGTACCAGTGGCTCAGCGGCCCGCAAATGATCGACGGCCTGGCGCTGGGCGAGACCACGCCCGGCCCACTGATCATGGTGGTGGCGTTCGTCGGCTTTGTGGGCGGTTGGCTGCACCAGGTGTGGGGGCCAGACGCGCTGTTTGCAGGCGCTGCCGCCGCCGCCACGGTGGTGACGTTTGTGACCTTTCTGCCATCCTTCATCTTCATCCTGGCGGGTGGCCCGGCGGTGGAGGCCACGCACGGCAAGCTCGGTTTCACCGCGCCGCTGTCGGCCATCACCGCCGCCGTGGTGGGCGTGATCCTGAACCTGGCGCTGTTTTTTGCCTACCACCTGCTATGGCCCAAGGGTTTTGGCGGGGCGTTCGATGCCGTATCGGCGGTGATCGCCGTGGGCGCACTGGTGGCGCTGTTTCGCTTCAAGATGGGGGTGATGCCTCTCCTGACACTGTGCGCGTTGGCCGGGCTGGCCCTGCGTTTGGTCACAACGTGGCTTGCCTGAGCCGATCTTCATTTCCGCCCGAAAGTCATTGCGGTCCACGCACTGCCGCATCGCTCATGGTGGCCAGAACACGCCTGCATCCGGCAAAACTACCGCCATCTCAGTACTATATTTTTGATAGCTGCTGACGCTTTAATATCAAGCGCTGGAAGAATAAACACGAAAAATGCGCTTCATGGGCATGCGATCAACGTCGTCAAAAGGTAACTTCGGCAGGGTTGCAGCGGTCGAGTCTCAGCGATTGGCCAGGGGAACGCCCACGCTCTGCGCCAGCGAACGGATTGCATCCAGATCCTGCGGCAAAGGTAGCGCCTTCTCCGCGCGCGCCAACGCCTGCTGAGCATGCCGCGTTGCGGCCACTCGCACGGCGTCATCGCTGGCAGAAGCCAACGACCGGAGTGCTTTTAGCAGCCGCACGCCCACTTCCACGGTACCCGCACCGTCGCGTGCGATGGCGGTGAAGGCATCGTCGAACAGGTCGTCAATCTGAAGTGCTGGCACCTCGATGCGGTCAAACTCCACGGGCAGCGCAGCGAGTTGCTTGTCCTGCTCTGTCCACAGCGTGAACAGCCGCACCAGCGTGCCCACGATCCCGATGGCGGTGCCGGGGTCGTTGACGGCAGGCGATAGCGCGCGCCCCGCAATCTCGGACAGCACGATGAGCCCCAGGCGCGGGTCATGGTCAAACACACGGTCGCGGCCAATGGTAAAGGCAGCGGTCACCCGTTGAAGCTCAACTTTCTGCCCAACGGTGGACCCTGCCACCACGTGGGCCAAAGGGCTGCCCGGCATGGCAAAAGTGCCCGGCAGCGCATCGACCACCACGCGGCCATCGATCTCTTGTGCAAATTCCTGGAGGGCGTGCATGTCGATCTGCTGCACGTAGCCCACTTCGCTTGCAAAAATGGCCATTCCCGCCGATGGCTCTTGCAGGTTGCGCACTAGGCCGCCCAGTGCCGGGCGCTCGCGCCGCCGCCGCATGGCCGCTGATGTGGCCGCCTCCACTTGCTCCACCGTGGCCCCCAAACGCCCCAACCGCGCAATGCGATCGGTCCATCGCACAAAGGTGAACACCACAAAACCGAGCACGGCCACTGTCATGGAGAACAGCGTGAAGCGTCCTGCGATTTCAAAGTAGCCGTTTTTCATGGCCATAAGGGCCACGACGCTGAAAATGAACGCCCCTACAAAGGTCGACAGCGCGTTCTGCGAGACATCGTCCGCAATCACCAAAGGGAACGAACGCGGCGTGGCCGTGGTGCTGGCAGACGAATACGCCGACACCATCGATGCCACTGCAAATGTGGCGACGGCCAGCATGCTAGCGGCGATGATGGACAGCAGGCTTTCCACCGACTCGCCCGACACGTCGGGCGCCAGGCGCGCAAGCGGGAGTTGGTCGGATACCTTGGCGCCAAATACCGCAATGATCGAGACGATGCATATGAACAGCGGTTTGACCCACAAACGCTCACGTATGCGGCGCACCAGAAAACGCCACTGATCGGGAGACAGCCACCAATTCATATGCATTCCTTCGCCCTACGGCATTCCATCCATTGTCGGCCCCGCACCGCAGCGCGTGTGGTGCCTGATTGACAACTCAATATGGTGGCAAGTGCGCAAACGGGGGGAGCACTAAAGACTACGGTCAAGCCGGCGCCCCACCCCAACGCGCAGGGTCTGGCGCCCAGCCGTCGTTATCGACAATGTCCAGCAAGGCGCCCACACTGCTCCCCAGGTCCACGGACAACACCTCGACCGCCGCTTGTGCCCCGGCATCGCGGCGCTGCGCTGTAGTCACAAAAGCGGTAAACGCGGCCCAGTCGCGCGCCATGTGGTCCACCAGAATGCGCGCCAGCTCATACGACAGCAGGTTGCCGTCGTCGGTGCGCTGAAACGACGTGCCCGCCCAGAACTCCTGCATGCGCTCGGGCGTCCAGAAGCGTTGGTGCAGATGGTGCAGTTGCGCGGGGGTGTGCTGTGCTGGTGGCGCGCCCTTCAGGCGGCGCTCGGTGTTGACAGCCAGGCCCTCGTCCAGCCAGGTGGGCAGGTGCAGGTGGGCCAGCGCGCTGTGCGTCATCTCGTGGGCAATCACCGGCTCGATGGCTGCAAGGTCGGCTGCCACGACCACAAAATGCGGGCAGCCGAAGTGGATGAACATGCCGCCGCTGCGCGCAAACTCGCCGTCCGATCCGTAGAACTGCGCGACGTAGTGGTAGTAGGTGTCCTCGTCATCCAGCACGAGCAAGATGCTTTTTTCTGCCACGGGGAAATGCGCCATGCCCGCCAGCAGCCGGTCGATGCGCTGACGCGTGGTGGTCACATAGCGCGCGGTGGCGCGCGCCACTGACGGTTCCAGCGGCGACAGGATGAAGCAATCCGCCCCTTCGTGCAGATGCATGTGCGTGCCCAGCGCATCGCGCAGGTGCAGCAGCCAGGCGCGTCGGCCCTGGTTCAGCGCGTCGGCCACGGCCGCCGGTGCACGATCGCCCGCGCCGTGGGCCCAGGCGTCCAGCGCGGGCCAATCCAGCTGCGGCAGATTCTGTATGTTTTGCAGATGCCCCCGTACGTCAAAACTCGCAACGCCTGGCGCCTCAAGGTGCTCAGGGGCTGGCTCGGCCTCCCCTGCACCAGATTCACCGGGCGCCGGCACTGCGGCGGACTGCAGGTGGATCTTCACCAGCCAGGCGCCCAGGAACGGCAGCACCCACACACCGCCCGTCAGCATCGTTTTGCGAAAACTTTGCAGACCGGTGCGCACAATCTGGCGGGTGGCCTGGACATTCAGGACCAGCAACACCACGAGCAGAACGAGGCCAATCAAGACAGGGGACATGGGCGAATGGGAGCAATCAGCGCCCTCGGTGGTGCCTAACGAATACTACTATTTTTATAGCTGCTAGCGCTTGATAGATAAGCGCCAGAGGGCAAAAAGAGGCTCTTCTAGCGAATGCTAGTGATGCACTCGATAAATGTCGTACGTCGAAATCGCCGTCTACAGACGTGCGGCGAGTTCCATCACTACTATTCGCTAGAAGAGCCCAAAAAGACTCAAAAACTGGCTACTTGATCAAGCCCAGCACATCCTTGAACGCCGGGTGCTCGCAGGTGCCCAGCCACTCAAACGCCACCATCTCGGTGGTCACCAGCTCGGCGCCCGCGCCGGCCAGGCGGTCGAAGGCGGCGTCGCGGTTGCGCTCGGTGCGCGAGCCGCAAGCGTCGGTCACCACCCACACCTCAAACTCATCCTCCAGCAAATCGAGCGCGGTCTGCAGCAGGCAGACATGGGCTTCGCACCCGGCAATGACGATGGTGCCGCGCTCGGGCTCCTGCTGAGCGGGTTTTTGAAGGTGCTTGGGCAGGCTGCGCGCGTTGCCGCCCTGGGGCTTGGCCGGCGGGCGCAGCCATTCGCCCAGGCCTTCTTCGGCGGCGCTGAAGTGCATCTTGGCCAGGGTTTTCTGGCACAGGGCGCGCAGCGCGGCGTCGTTGGCGCCCAGTCGCGAGGGGTTTTGTTCGGTGCCCCACACGGGCACATCCAGCATGCGGGCGATCTCGGCCAGGCGGCGGGCGTTGGCCAGCACGGCGGGGCCTTCGTGGATGGCGGGCATCAGGCGCTCCTGGTAGTCGACCAGGACGAGTTGGGATTCGGTGGCGTCAAGCAGCATGGTGGGACCGTTTCTGTGTTCGTTGAATCGCTGTGCGGGCGCAGCGAGGAAGGCAATGGCACATTGTCGCAGCCCGAGCCCGGGGTTTTCAGGTGCGAAGGACGGACTGCAGCGCGGTGGCCAGCGGCCCGGCCATGGGCACGGCGTTGCTCGGGTGCGGGATGCAGTCCGTGCTCCACACCTCCCCCACCCCGGCTTCATGCAGCACCTGCAGCGCATCGCCCGCAAACAGCGCGTGAGTGACGGCCACATCCACCGATGCCGCGCCCGCCTGCAGCAGCAGCCGCGCCGCCAACGCCAGCGTGCGGCCCGTGCTGGCCATGTCGTCCAGCAGCACCACGGCCCGGCCTTGCGCGTTGAGTGAGGGCAGTTCAATAGCCACATGGCGGTCGCCATGGCGCACCTTGGTGCACACGGCATGGTCAAAGCCGTGGCGCGCGGCGGCCTGGGCGATCCACTGGGCGGATTCGCCATCGGGCCCCACCAGCAAAGCATTGGGGCGGCGCTGGGCAATCAGGTCGGCCAGCGGCTCGGCACCGCTGAGCACCAAGGCCTGCGGCACGGGGATGGCCTGCTCGAGCCGGTCGATGCGGTGCAGGTGCGGGTCCACCGTGATCACGGCATCGAACAACCCTGCCAGGAACCCGCCCACCACCTGCTGGCTCACGGCCTCGCCAGGGTGGAAGGCGATGTCCTGCCGCATATAGGCCAGGTACGGCGCTACCAGCGTGAGCTGCTGCGCGCCCAGGCTGCGGGCCGTGCGCGCGGCCAGCAGCAATTCCACCAGCTTTTCATTAGGCTGGTGCAGGCTGCGTAGCAGCACCACCCGCCGGGGCAGGCGGCCCGCCGCGTTGACGGGCAAACGCAGCTTGAGTTCACCATCGGGGAAGCGGTGGCGCTCGATGGCCTGGGCAGTCATGCCCGCTGCCTGTACCAGGCGCAGCGCAGGGGCCTCTTCGTCGACAAAGTACAGCAGACACGCTTGGTGGGGGGCAACAGTCACTGTCAGAACTCCACAAAAACCTTGGGCACCTCGTCGGCGGTCCCCAGGCGGTAGCCGGTGTCACGTTCGCATGCATGGCGCGCAAACTCCAGGTCGGCCGGGTAGCTGGCGTGCACGCGGTACAGCACGTCCCCGGCAGCCACGGTGTCGCCCAGCTTGTGCATCAGGTCCACCCCGGCTCCGGGCACCTTGGGCGCACCAGCGAGGCGGGCCACGCGGGCGATCTGGTAGTTGTCGATGCCCGCCACCACGCCGCTGGCGGGTGCCACCACGTCAAGCGAGAGGGCGCCGAGTGCCGGATGGTTGTGGTCAAACCCGGTGCTGCCCTGGGCGGCGATGATGGCGTTCATGCGCGCCAGCGCCCGGCCGGAGTCAAGAATGTCCCGCGCAATCGCGTAGCCGTCGCCGCCGCGCACATCAGGGTCGCACTCGATCAGGCGCCCAGCCAGGCGCAGCGCCTTCTGCCGCAGGTCGTCGGGTGCGCGCGGATCGTTCTGCAGCACGCGCATCACGTCGCGCGCCTCCAGCACCGGGCCCACGCCGTTGCCCACGGGCTGGCGGCCATCGGTGATGACCACGTCCAGCGACAGGCCCATGCGCTGCGCCACATATTCAAACAGGCGGCGCAGACGCTGTGCGTCGGGCATGGAGCGCACCTTGGCCGTGGGGCCGATGGGGATGTCGAGCACGAGGTGCGTGGCACCGGCCGCCACCTTTTTGGACAGGATGGACGCCACCATCTGCCCGGCGGAGTCGATGGACAGCGGCCGCTCCACTGAGATCAGCACATCGTCGGCGGGCGACAGGTTGGCCGTGCCGCCCCAGGCAAGGCAGCCCCGGTAGTCGCGCACGATGTCGGCCAGCTGCTCCAGCGGCAGCTCGACCTTGGCCAGCACCTCCATGGTGTCGGCCGTACCGGCAGGCGAGGTGATGGCACGCGAAGACGTCTTGGGGCACAACATGCCGTGCGCCGCCACGATGGGCACAACCAGCATGGTGGTGCGGTTGCCCGGTATCCCGCCAATGCAGTGCTTGTCCACCACCAGCGGTTCGTGCCAGTCCAGGCGCCGGCCGCTGGCCACCATGGCATCGGTGAGGAAGAACACCTCCTCCCGGTCCCGCTCGCTGCGGTGGCAGGCCACTACAAAGGCGGTGAGTTCGATCTTGGAATACCGGTGGTCGGCGATGTCGCGCACGATGGCGCCAAAGTCCTCGCGGGTGAGGCGCTCGCTGGCGATCTTGCGGAACAGCGCGCCCATCGATTCGGGAGGCTCGGCCTGGGCGACCGACACGGTGTGGCCGTTGTCCACGCCCAGCTGGGCGAAGGCGTCTTCCGACAGGCCCAGCTCGTTGCAACCCACGATGGCAGGGTCGTCCACCACGTTGACCGTGGCCAGGATACGGCGGCCATTGGCGCGCACCTCGATCTTGGACAGGGCCTGGAAGCCCTCGGCCCGGTACACGGCGCAGTCGCGGTGCAGGTAAGCCACGTTTTCGCGCCAGGTGTCGATGGCCACGCGGCGCAGGGCCAGCTGAGACCGGGGCGGCGCGTCGGCCGAAGCGGATGGCTCTGCGGGATCAGAGGCAGGAGAGGAAGAAGAGGACGGCTCGGAATGCATCGCGTCAGCCTAACTCCAAAGTGCCCAACAAGACCCTGGGAACACCCGCGCCACGGCGTCTGGATTGCAGATCTTTCAGCCGCCATGACTTAGGTCAAGGCGGCCATGCCTCCTGCGGCGGTTTCACACCCGTTCTCACGCTTGTCAGTTCGGCTGCAGCCGCAGCAAACGGCCTTGTGGGCTGTCAGTCACCATATAGAGCAGACCATCCGGCCCCTGGCGGACATCACGGATGCGTTCGCCATTGCCTTGCAGCAGTTTTTCCTCACGCTGTACCTTGCCGCCCGCCACCTCCAGGCGGTGCAGGGTGCCAAATTTGAGCGAACCGATGAACAGGCTCCCCTGCCACGCTGCGCCATAGCGCGCGCTGGTCAGAAAAGCCACGCCAGACGGCGCAATCGACGGCACCCAGTAGTGCAGCGGCTGCTCCATGCCCGCCTTGGCTGTGCCTTCGCCCAGCTTGCCGCCGCCGTAGTTTTCGCCATAGGTAATCACCGGCCAACCGTAGTTGCGGCCCGGCTGTGGTTGGTTGATTTCGTCGCCACCCTGAGGGCCGTGCTCGTGCATCCACAGCTTGCCCTCAGGCCCCAGCGTTGCGCCCTGGGGGTTGCGGTGGCCGTAGCTCCAGATCTCGGGCAAGGCGCCAGGTTGTTTGGCGAACGGGTTGTCGGGCGGCACGGCCCCTTCGGGGGTGATGCGGATGATCTTGCCGTGGTGGTTGTCGAGCTTTTGGGCATCGTCCTTGCGGTGGTAGCGGTCACCCAGGGTCAGGAACAGGTTGCCGTCCGCCGCCTGCACGATGCGGCAGCCAAAATGCAGGCTGCTTTCGACCTTGGGCCGCTGGCTGAAGATCACCTTGACGTCCTGCAGGCTGCGAGCATCCTCGGACAGCGTGGCCCGGGCCAGCGCCGTGCTGTTGCCGCGTGCGCCCGCCGCTGCGGGCTCGGAAAAACAAAAGAAGATGCGGCGGTTGCGAGCAAAGGCAGTGTCCGTCACCACATCCAGCAGGCCGCCCTGCCCGCCTGCTGCCACAGCAGGCACCCCGGCCAGTGGGGGGCTGACCTGCCCGCTGGCACTGACAACCCGCATGCGCCCCGGCCGCTCAGTGATCAGAAACTGCCCCTGCGGCAAAAAGGCCACCGCCCAAGGGTGATCCAAGCCCTGGGCCACGGGCACCAGCGCCACCGCCGGTGTGGTGTTCTGGGCTTCAGCACTGACCGAAACCCCTGCCACTACTAAAAAGATAGCTGCTTGCGCTTTTGCAGCAAGCGCTGGAGGCATTTTTGACTTGAATCTCATAAGGCTGCGATCCTGAAAAAGCGGTGGAAACCACCCGTCCCCGGGCGACGCCCGAAGTACATCGTCGGAGTGTGCGTGCGGGGGCTTTCAGGGCCTTGTGATCCCTGGGGAAACCCGCAGTTTTGATTTACTTCAACGAAATCAACGGCTTGCAAAGGTGATTATTTTCGATAAGCAAGCGTTGCGTGTTACCCTTCGCCCCCATGTCCCGATGGCTTTGCATACTTCTCCTGGCCTGCGCCACCACCGCCCAGGCTGCGCCGCAAGCGGCAAACCCTGACGATATGGACCGCTTCATCACGGACAAAGGCCTGCTGACGCGGCTGGAAGACGTGAGCCACAAGGTGGCGGACCGGGCCCACACCGTGGCCGACCAGGCATCTTCCCTGGTGGTCAACGCCATGGGGTTTCTGGGCGTGCCCTATAAGCGTGGTGGCAGCAGTGCCGAAACAGGCTTTGACTGCAGCGGCTTCGTGCGTGCCATGTACGAACAGACCGTGGGCCTTTTGCTGCCCCGCCGTGCAGATCAGCAAGCTGCCGCCACCCAGGTCATCGACAAAAAAGAGCTCCAGCCGGGTGATCTGGTGTTCTTCAACACCATGCGCCGCAATTTCAGCCACGTGGGCATCTACGTGGGGGACAACAAGTTCATCCATGCTCCTCGAAGCGGCGCCCAGATCCGTGTGGAAGACATGGGCGTGGCCTACTGGGCCCGCCGCTTCAATGGTGCGCGCCGCGTGGCGGGCACTGCCGACGGCGACACCGCGCAAGCCAAGTAACCGCCTACCTGCGGCACCGGTTACTTTTTGATCTCGTACACCGTTTCGGTGCTGCGGATCGGGCCTCCCACCACATTCACCGGCCCCAGCGAAGGGTCGCGCAACATGGCTTTGGCCGTGGCCATGTCCGCCTGATAGCGTGCCCGGGCCTGGGACTCACAGCTTCTGCGCTCCGCCGCAGCCATGGTGCGGCATTCCTCCAGGCTGACCTTGAGGCCACCGCCTGCCTCGCGGATGGCGGTCTGATAGCGCTGCTGAGGGGTCGTGTCCGGCACCGCACCGCGCGCCAGCGAAGCCTCATCGCCATTTTGTGCGGCCGCAGTGGTGGGCAGCGCCACGGCGCCACCCAGGGCCAGCGCGGCCATCAACACCAGGGAGAAAGAACGGGTTTTGGGGATTTGGGTCATCAGTCTTCCTTAAAGTGCAGACGCTTGAATGTAGGGCCCAGCGCTGTTAGTGCCAGTGCAAACGTGATCAGCAGTGCCAGTCGAACATTGACCAGGGGCTAGAGCTGGTTCCATTTGAAGCCAACTGTGGATAACTATAGGGTGGATGCTTCGGTAGGTCCTCCTTTTTTT
>Ga0209958_1000434_pt1 | contig 80488 bp, 65 predicted proteins | sample ThiBio_inoc_plan_FD_183942 | JGI IMG/M metagenome (GOLD analysis project Ga0209958, IMG submission 183942) | Wastewater bioreactor microbial communities from Cape Town, South Africa - Thiocy_inoc_plan (SPAdes) | ecosystem: Engineered > Bioremediation > Thiocyanate > Unclassified | place: South...
GGACCTCCACCAGCGACTCCCATCAGGGACCGTGGCTCGCGCCACAACAAGTCCGGATATACGGGTGCAATCTTTACCTTCTTGGCAGCAGTGAGTGAGGGCTTGGCTTATTCGGGGCGTCCATATAAGGTTCTAAGACGCTTGTGCCGCTGGCGGCAAGCTTGGCTTGGGTGTCCGGGTCGAAAAGGGCGGCATGCACTGCGCGCTGGAGTTTGTTGGCAACGGGCCGTGGACCATGGCAGAACGTGGGGGCCGTTTTTTAGGGGCTACAGCCCGCAATAGCATCGCCTCCTCGGCTTCCCCGTGCCGGGCTACGGCGCTCAGACCGTGCGGGCCGGATCAGCGCGAAGGCGGCAGGCTCTTGCCGTTGCCCGCGCGCCCGGCGGTGGCGGGGTTGGGCGTAGGTGGTTCGTTCATCTTGACCAGGAACATGCGCAGGAAAAACGCGGCCATGCACAGCATGAACCCGATGCCAATGATGCTCATCAGCCCGTAGTCGGTAGAGAAAAGATCGTTCAGCAGCTTCATGGTGGGGCACTCCTTGTTGGTGTGGCATCCACTATCGCGCTGCAGCGCTGGGTAACCCTTGCGTTGTGTCAATCAACGCTGCAGCAGCCGAGGCTCAGTCCGGCCGGGGCAAGTACAGCCGGTCCGACCATGTGGCCAGCCACTCGGGCTTGAAGGCCACAAAGATCGCCGCGAGCATGCCGGTGACAAACCCATCGCCCCAGGCCATCAGCCAGCGCGCCACCAGCGACAGCTCATCGCCCACGCCGGGCAGCAGGTGGCCGCTCCACTGCGACAGGACACCTGCCGCAAACACGCAGACCACCGTGCCCAGAAACGCACGGCCCAGCACATAGACAAACGGTTTGGTGCCCGTGTAGCGCCGCAGCAGCGCACCCAGGCCCAGCGCCAGCGTGGCGGGCACCACGCCCAGCCACACGGTGGCACCCAGTGCATCGGCCCAGGCCATGGCGGGGGAAATGATGCAAGCCACTACCCCTACCCCGATGAGCACCGGGATCGCCAGCGGCCAGCCCAGCATCAGCACCACCAGGCAGGCGCCCGACCACTGCAGTTGCAGCGGCATGGCGTGCAGTGTGGGCAGAGCCCACAGCCAGGGCAGAAACACCAGCGCGGCCAGCAGCGGCGTCCACAGCGCAGACGGCGCGCCCTGGGTCTCGTGTGCCAGGGGCTTGCGGTTGGCCAGCATGCGCCAGGGCCGGGCCGCCAGAGCGGCAACCAGAGCGACGAGGACGAGGGCGGCTTCCAGCCACATGGTTCTGTTTACTATGCTATTAATAGCTGCTAGCGCTTGCCAGATAAGCGCTAGAGGCCAATTTCATTAAAAATCATGCAACCACCAGCGGCTGCCCCAGGCTGCGCAAGATGTCGCGCACCATCTGTGCCCGGTCCTTGGGTTCTTTCAGCTCGCGCTCGATGCGCAGCTTCTCGTTGCCCGCCAGCTTGATGTGCTTGTTTTTCTGGATCAGCTCGATGATGCGCATCGGGTCGATGGGCGGCTGGGGCTTGAAGGTGATGTTGATGACGCCAGGGGCCGCATCCACCTTGACCACTCCGTAGGGCTGGCTCAGCACGCGCAGGCGGTGCACGTCGATGAGGGTCTGGGCCTGCGGCGGCAGCTTGCCGAAGCGGTCCACGATCTCTTCGAGCAGGCCGTCGATCTGGTCGGGGTTCTTGGCGGTGGCCAGCTTCTTGTAGAACGACAGGCGCAGATGCACGTCGCCGCAGTAGTCGTCGGGCAGCAGGGCAGGGGCGTGCAGGTTGATGTCGGTGGTGACGGACAGGGGGCTCAGCAAATCCGGCTCCTTGCCTGCCTTGAGGGCCTTGACGGCCTCGTTCAGCATCTCGTTGTACAGCTGAAAGCCGATCTCCAGCATGTTGCCGCTCTGGTTCTCGCCCAGCACCTCGCCCGCGCCTCGGATCTCTAGGTCGTGCATGGCCAGGTAGAAGCCGCTGCCCAGTTCCTCCATCTGTTGAATGGCGTCCAGCCGCTGCTGCGCATGTTTGGTCAGCCCTTCAATGTCGGGCACCATCAGGTAGGCGTAGGCTTGGTGGTGGCTGCGGCCCACGCGCCCGCGCAGCTGGTGCAGCTGGGCCAGGCCGAACTTGTCGGCGCGGCTCATGATGATGGTGTTGGCGGTGGGCACGTCGATCCCGGTCTCGATGATGGTCGAGCACAGGAGGATGTTGTAGCGCTGGGCCACGAAGTCGCGCATCACGCGTTCGAGCTCGCGCTCGGGCATCTGGCCGTGGGCCACGGCGACGCGGGCCTCGGGCAGGATTTCTTCGAGCTTCTGGCGGCGGTTCTCGATGGTCTCCACCTCGTTGTGCAGGAAGTACACCTGCCCGCCGCGCTTGAGTTCGCGCAGCACCGCCTCGCGGATCACGCCCGTGCCCTCGTTGCGCACAAATGTCTTGATCGCCAGGCGCCGCTGCGGCGCGGTGGCGATGACCGACAAGTCACGCAGCCCTTCGAGCGCCATGCCCAGCGTGCGGGGGATGGGGGTGGCGGTGAGGGTGAGCACGTCCACCTCGGCGCGCAGGGCCTTCATCTGCTCCTTGTGGCGCACGCCAAAGCGGTGCTCCTCGTCGATGATCAAGAGGCCCAGGTTGTGGAACTTGGTGGACTCGGAAAGCAGCTTGTGCGTGCCGACCACGATGTCCACCGTGCCGTCGCCGATGCCCTTGATGGCGGCGGTGATCTCCTTGCCCGAGCGAAAGCGCGAGACCTCGGCCACCTTCACCGGCCACTTGGAAAAGCGGTCCACCAGCGTCTGGTAGTGCTGCTCGGCCAGCAGCGTGGTGGGCGCCAGGAAGGCCACCTGCTTGCCGCCCGTGACGGCCACGAAGGCTGCGCGCAGCGCCACCTCGGTCTTGCCGAAGCCCACATCGCCGCAGACCAGGCGGTCCATGGGGCGGGGGCTGATCATGTCCTGGATGACGGCGTGGATAGCGGCGTTCTGGTCGGCCGTTTCTTCAAAGCCGAAGTCGTTGGCAAAGGTCTCGTAGTCTTGCGGGCTGTAGCGGAAGGCATGGCCTTGGCGTAGCGCGCGGCGGGCGTAGATGTTGAGCAGCTCGGCCGCGCTGTCGCGCACCTGTTCGGCGGCCTTGCGCTTGGCCTTTTCCCACTGGCCGCTGCCCAGCTTGTGCAGCGGCGCCTCGTCGGCGCTCACGCCGGTATAGCGGCTGATCAACTGCAGCTGGCTCACCGGCACATAGAGCACGGCCTTGTCGGCGTATTCCAGGTGCAAGAACTCCTGCATGGCGGGCGTGCCGTCGGGGTTCTTGTTGCCCACGTCCATGTTGACGAGGCCCCGGTAGCGCCCGATGCCATGCTGGCTGTGTACTACCGGGTCGCCCACGTTGAGCTCGGCCAGGTCCTTGATCAGTGCCTCGACATCGCTCACTTGCTCCTGCTTCTTGCGCCGGCGCGTGGTGGGGCCTGCGGCAAACAGCTCGGTCTCGGTGACGAAGTCGATGCCGTCCTCGATCCAGCTGAAGCCCACGGTGAGGCCCGCGGTGGCGATGCCCACCTTTTCGTCGGCTGTGCCCTGGAACTCGGCCAGCGAGTCGAAGGCCGGTGGGTTCACGCCGCTGGCGCGCAGAAAGTCGAGCAGGCTCTCGCGCCGCCCATCGCTTTCAGCCAGCAGCAGCACCCGGTGCTGCGTGTTGCGGAGGTGGGCGTGCAGGCGCGCCAGCGGGTCCTCTGCCCCGCGCACCACCGAGAGGTCGCCGAGCTTCTGGAAGTGGGGGTTGTCGGCAATGTCCTCTACCCCGGGGCGGATGGACAGCTGGGCATGCTCCTTTGCGCGCGTGTAGAACTGATCGGCTGAGAGGAACAGCGCCTCGGGCGGCAGCACTGGGCGCTCCGGGTCGCCTTGCACCAGGCGGAAACGGTCTTTCGTGTCCTGCCAGAAGCGCTGGAAGGCGGGCTCCAGGTCGCCATGCAGCACCACCGTGGCTTCGCCGCCCAGGTAGTCGAACACCGTGGCCGTTTCGTCGAAGAACAGCGGCAGGTAGTACTCAATGCCGGCCGTGGCCACGCCCGCGCCCATGTCCTTGTAGATGCGGCTCTTGGTCGGGTCGCCTTCGAGCATCTCGCGCCAGCGGCTGCGGAATTTCGCGCGCGCGTCGTCGTCCATGGGGAACTCGCGGCCGGGCAGCAGGCGCACTTCGGGCACGGGGTACAGGCTGCGCTGGCTGTCGGGATCGAAGGTGCGGATGCTGTCGATCTCGTTGTCGAACAGGTCCACGCGGTAGGGCACCAGCGAGCCCATGGGGAACAGGTCGATCAGCCCGCCGCGAACCGCGTATTCGCCAGGGCTGACCACCTGGGACACGTGGCTGTAGCCCGCCAGCGTGAGCTGGGCCTTGAACTTGGCTTCGTCGAGCTTTTGCTTGACCTTGAAGTGGAAGGTATAGCCCGCAAGGAAGGAGGGCGGGGCGAGGCGGTACAGCGCTGTGGTGGCGGGCACCAGCACCACGTCGGCCTCACCCTGGGAGATGCGCCACAGCGTGGCCAGCCGCTCGCTGATCAGGTCCTGGTGCGGCGAGAAGGTGTCGTAGGGCAGCGTCTCCCAGTCCGGGAACAGCGCGCAGCGCAGACCGGGCGCAAAAAAGGCCATCTCGTCGATGAGCCGCTGTGCATCGGTGGCGTCGGCCGTGACGATGGCGGTGGTGCGGCCCCCTGCCTTGTCACGTTCGGCCAGACGGGCCAGTAGAAGGGAATCGGCGCTGCCCACGGGGCGGGGCAGGGTGAAACGTTTTCCGGGGGAGAGTTTGGGCAGTTCCATGCGGACGGTGTCGTCTGGGCCCACCGCATCCCCAGGGGCGCGAAACACGCACGGGCTGGATCGGAGGGCAACGGAGGATTTTAGAATGAGCGCTTCATGATTGCTCCCTTGCTCCAACCCCCGCTCGCCCCTTTGTCTGCCCATGGGCGATTCTGGGCGCTGGTGCCCTGTGCCGGAATGGGCTTGCGGGCTGTTGCGGCGGGCGCTGCAGCCCCCGCGTCCGCCTCCGGCAATGCTGCGCCATCGACCTCGACCGTGGCTGCGTTTTCGGCTGTGGACGTTGCGGCGCCCCCGCCCACAGCCCCTTTGCCCAAGCAGTACCACCTGGTGGCGGGCCAACCGATGGTGCTGCACACGCTCGCGGCCTTTGCCGGTGTAGGGCGGCTGCTGGGCACCCTGGTCGCGGTGGCCCCCGGGGACCGGTTTTTGGACACGCATGCGCACCCCACCTTTTTTGTGGTGGAGTGTGGCGGCCCTACGCGGGCCGATACGGTGCTGGGCGGCCTCAAGGCGCTGCTGGAACGGGGCGCGCAGCCGGATGACTGGGTGCTGGTGCACGATGCCGCGCGTTGCCTGGTCACGTCCGAGCAGATCGACTCCCTCATCGACCAGTGCGCTGGCGACAGTGTCGGGGGCCTGCTGGCGCACAAGCTGGCCGACACGCTCAAGACCTCCATCGACGGCCCGGGCGGCGTGCGTGTGGCCTCCACGGTGGATCGCAGCGACAAGTGGCTGGCCCAGACGCCGCAGATGTTCCGCATCGGCCCCCTCATGGATGCCATCGACAAGGTGGGTTCCAACGTGACCGACGAGGCCAGCGCCATGGAGGCCATGGGCCTGCACCCGTGCCTGGTGCCGGGTGGGGCGCAGAACTTCAAGGTCACCTACCCGGACGATTTTGCGCTGGCGGCGGCCGTACTGGCTGCGCGTGCGCACGGCACGACGCTGGAGCGTTTTGGGGGCGACCGTGGCCAGGTGACCACCGCACCGGGCAATAAGAATCTGTTCTAGAACCGTTTCCTTCAGTGCTTTAACCCCGGCCTCACGGCGCCGTGGATGAGTGCGGCGGGGGGGCGCAAGGCAATACAACGCCGCAAGGCACGCAACAACAAAGGCAAGCGGATGAATTTCAGGATTGGTGAAGGTTGGGACGTGCACGCCCTGGTGCCCGGTCGTCGGCTGGTGATTGGTGGCGTGGACATTGCCCACCCCACGGGGCTGCTGGGCCACTCGGACGCCGATGTGCTGCTGCACGCCATCACCGATGCGCTGCTGGGCGCAGCTGCCCTGGGCGACATTGGCAGCCATTTCCCCGACACCGACGCTGCCTTTCGCGGTGCCGACTCCGGCGTGTTGCTGGCCGAAGCAGCGCGGCGCGTGCGTGCGGCGGGCTATGAGATCGGCAACATCGACAGCACCGTGATCGCGCAAGCTCCGCGACTGGCGGCGCACATTCCCGGCATGCGCGCCGCCATTGCACGGGCCGTGGGTATCGTCGAAGGGCAAGTCAATGTGAAAGCCAAGACGGCCGAGCGCCTGGGGCCGGTGGGGCAGGGGCTGGCGATGGAAGCTCGGGCGGCGGCGCTGATCTACACCGTGTGACCGTGCCCATGCTGCCGTGACGGGCGGCGCAGATCCCCCAGAGGGGTTCAGACGCTCTCGCGCTCCATGATTGAAAAGCCGATATCCACCACCGGCTCTGCCACGGTCTTTCCCTCCGCGCGGTCGGCAATGAAGCCTGCCGCCGTCTGGCCCATTCGCGTGCCATCGATGCGCACGGTCGTGAGGCTGGGGATCACGGTCTGGGCGAACTCGATGTCTCCGAAACCGACGACGGCCAACTGGTCGGGGACCGCCATGGCGCGCGCCCGCGCCTCGGTGAGGACCCCCAAGGCCAGCATGTCGGAGCTGCAGAACACGGCATCGATGTCTGGCTGGGCGGCCAGCAAGGCCGCCAGACCCGCACGCCCTTCGGTGTGGGAGGTGGGTGATTTCTCCAACTGCAGGGCGGGCTCGCGCAAGCCCAGTCGGCCCGCTTCGGCATAAAAGCCTTTTCGCCGCCGCGCGGCGCGCTCATCGTCGCCGCTGAGCAGCGCCAGCCGGCGCCGACCTTTGGCATGCAGGTGCTTGCACACGGCGGCGCCCAGTTGTTCGTGCGACAGCCCGACCAGCATGTCGATGGGGTTGGGGGTGAAGTCCCAGGTCTCCACCACAGGGATGCCAGAGGCCTGCAGCAGCCGCCGCCCTTCGGGCGAATGCATGATGCCAGTGAGCACAATGCCGTCGGGCCTGCGGCCCACGATGGCGCGCAGCAGCTCGTCTTCGCGCGAATGTGCATAGCCCACCTGGCCCAACATCACCTGGTAGCCGCGCAACTCCAGCGCGTCGGTGAGCGATTGGACCATCTCGCCGAACAGCTGCCCCGTGGTGGTGGGCACGAGGGCCGTGACCAGGTGGCTGCGTGCCGAGCGCAAGCCCCCCGCAATGAGGTTGGGCACATAGCCCAGGCCGGAGATGGCTGCCTGCACCCGGGTGCGTGTGGGCTCGGACACCTGGCTGGGCGTGTTGATGGCGCGGGAGACGGTGATCATCGACACCCCCGCCTGCTCAGCCACTTCGCGCAAGGTCACCACCGGTCGGTTGCGAATAGGTTCCGGTGTCTCTGGCAGGGTACTTGGGGGAGGGCGCGGCATCCGCCGAGTCTATCCACGAAGCGATGATTCCTCAGGACGGGCGCCTCGCTGTTGGTCAGAAACCGCCCAACAGTCCATCCTGTGGGCGCCCGCCGAAACAGTCCTGCTAGATGGCGTACACGTTGATAACGATAGCCCCGGCAGCATGTCCAATCATTGATTGAAATTTGACCGAAATATCGGGCGTGCCAGCGCCGTTGCTCAACTTGTAGATTTCTTCTGTGCTGAATACCTGGATGCCAGGAACGAGCGTCACGTTGGTGAGGCGGTACTGGCCAGGTTGCAGGGTGTCGTAGTTGTTGGGGCTGTTTGCCAAAATGCCTGTCTGGCCAAAGCCGGTAGAGAGAGTGCTGGGCATGGTGCTTCCTTGAAAGTGAATAAGTAATGCGGAGACAGCAGTCAAATGCAATTGCATTGACTCTTGTGTACTGCAGGGCCTTTGAAAAAGAGACCCTTGAGGATGACCTGCACAACTCCCTGCGGTCTGTGATGGCACGGTCTCGGGCGGTCCACTGCATTGCTTTTCTTGTCAATAGCGCGGCTATTGGCAAGAAAAGACGCCTTGTGCCCCATCCCGATCCGCACTACCACAGCCTCGCGAGGGCTATGCAGGTCTTCCTTAACAGCACGACTTCAGAATATCGAGCGGGTTGGGTGTAAGCGATTACAGTCCATTACGCAGGCTGGAAATCCACGCGCGCGAGCGCAAACATCTGGACGGCGGCAAGCTGCGATGCTGTGCACACCCACCCGGGTGCCATGGCCTGCGAGCCTCTTTTTTGCACAGTGGGCGCATATGGCTTTGGCTGAGGGCCACAGGATCAAAGAAGCGCGGTCCGCTGATACCGCTGCTACCGGTTCCGCCTTTTCGCTGGCAAGCGAAGTAGGGCGTGTAGTTACCCAGCCTCAGATAGATATGCCTTGAAAAGCTGCTCGTGCAAGGCTGCCGGGGAGGGCGTGACCTGCGGATTGCCGAGGTCATAGGGGTAGGCGGGCAGGGCGGTCAGACCCAGGCGCAGAAACCATTGGCGGGTCTCGTCGAACGTTCCGCCGTAGCAACACTGGGTCAGGATGGCACCCGCGATGTTCGCGGTTCCGCACACCGAGAACTGCGCTTCGTTGCTCAGTTGCACCACCACACTGTCGGCAATGGGTGTTGACGACGGCCCACGCCAGTAGCCAAAGTAATTGCCTTCATCATCGGCCACCACGAAAGCAATGTGGCGGCAGACCTCGGCGATGGCCCGAAGGTTCGCAGCAATCTCAGGGTCGGCCCGCTCGGCTTCGCTCAGGTCGCTGGTGTTCAACCAGGGGGCCCAGTCGACCGCTGTGCCCATACAGACGCCGGTGCGGCGTTGCAGCTCTTCCTGGTGATGGAGAAGGACTTCAAGGTCCTTTGGCAGAGGCTCGCCCTGCAATCGGAGAAGAGAGAACTGTGTTTGGATGCTCATGGGCTGGTTAGGCGGGTGGATGCCTAGCGTAACGCAGACTGCAGGCCAAACGCTCCGGGGCTTCCAAGCGCTTTTCCCATCAATGGGTTGGTGGTCCTATGACTAAGGGTTTTCCATGGTTTTTGATGCGATTGTTAACGTTAACATTTGCCCGTCCAGGCATTTAGAATGCGCCTGTTAATAGGTGTTTGAGGCTTGAATCCGGGTTGATTGATTGAATGAATAGCTACTTGTATGACCTCTTGCTTTTGGTGAGCGGATATTCACGTTGGTGCCAGCTCGTCGTCAACCTGGGCCACCCCGGTTCACTTTCCCCAACCAAGGCCTCGTAGAAGGCCCTTCCACAACTGTTCAGGAGACCTCCCCATGTTCAAGAAACTGCTGCTGATTGCCAGTACCTGCACCATCGCTCTGGCTGCATCGGCCCAGACCGCCGCCACCCCCTGGCCCGAAAAACCAGTCACCGTCGTCGTGCCTTTTCCGGCAGGGGGCTCCACCGACATGGTGGCCCGCGCCATGGCGCAGCACATGGGCGACAAGCTGGGCCAGAACTTCGTGGTGGACAACCGCCCCGGTGCCACGGGCACGCTGGGGGCTGGTGCGGTGAAGCGCGCCGCACCCGACGGCTACACGCTGCTGGTGTCGTCGCTCGGTGCGTTTGTGGTGGCGCCGCACTTGCTCAAAAGCGTGCCGTACGACGCCCTCAAGGACTTTGACTACATCACCGTGCCCGTGCAGGCACCCAACGTGCTGGTGGCTGCCCCCAATCAGAAGGCGCGCACCGTGCAAGAGGTGATTGCCCAGCTCAAGGCCAATCCTGGCAAGGTGAGCTTTGCAAGCTCGGGCAACGGCTCGTCGGACCACCTCTCGGCCGAGGTTTTTTGGCAGCAGAGCGGCACCGAAGGCCTGCACATCCCTTACAAGGGCGGCGCACCGGCCATCAACGACCTGCTGGGCGGGCAGGTGGAGTTCTCGTTCCAGAACGTGAACGCCGTGCTGCAGCACATCCGGGCGGGCAAGCTGCACGCGATTGCCGTCACCGGCGACAAGCGCAGCCCCGTGCTGCCCGACGTGCCCACCTTGGCCGAGGCTGGCGTGGCCGGTGCCGAGGTCTACTCGTGGCAAGGCATGGCCGCGCCCAAGGGCCTGCCCGCCGCCGTGAAGAAGAAGCTTTCGGACGCAGCCATCGCCGCCATGAACGACCCCGCCGTGAAGAAGCGCATGCTCGACCAGGGCCTGGAGATCGTGGCCAGCACGCCCGAAGCCTTCACCGCCTACCAGGCGCGCGAATTCGCGCGCTGGAAGACCGTCATCGAAACCCGAAAAATCACTGCCGATTGAGCCTTGTCACGGGGCGCTTTTGCCCGCCCCATCTTCGTTTCCAGACCACCATGACCACCTCTTCCATCCCTTATACCACCAGCACCCCCGTCGTCACCGAACTGCGCGTGGTGCCCGTGGCGGGCCACGACAGCATGCTCATGAACCTGAGCGGCGCGCACGGTCCCTTCTTCACGCGCAACCTGATCATCCTGCGCGACAGCGCGGGCAACACCGGCGTGGGCGAGGTGCCCGGCGGCGAGAAGATCCGCCAGACCATCGAGGACGCCCGCCCGCTGATCGTGGGCCGGCCCATCGGCCACCACAACGGTGTGCTCAACGCCATGCGCGCCCAGTTCGCCGACCGCGATGCAGGCGGACGCGGCCTGCAAACCTTTGATCTGCGCATCACCATCCACGCCGTCACGGCCGTGGAGTCCGCCTTCCTGGACCTGCTGGGCCAGCACCTGGATGTGCCCGTGGCCGCGCTGCTGGGCGACGGCGTGCAGCGCGAGGCGGTGCAGATGCTGGGATACCTGTTCTACGTGGGCGACTGCGAAAAGACCGACCTGGCCTACCGCACCGAGCCCGGTGCCGACAACGACTGGTTCCGCCTGCGCAACGAGAAGACCATGTCGGCCGACGGCATCGTGCGCCTGGCCGAGGCGGCGTACGAGCGCTATGGCTTTGCCGACTTCAAGCTCAAGGGCGGCGTGCTGCGCGGCGAGGAAGAGGTCGAGGCCATCCGCGCGCTGCATGAGCGCTTTCCCGAAGCGCGCGTCACGCTGGACCCCAATGGCGGCTGGTTGCTGAAAGATGCGATTCGCCTCACGCGTGATCTGCACGGCGTGATGGCCTATGCCGAAGACCCCTGCGGCGCCGAAGGCGTGTTTTCGGGCCGCGAGGTGATGGCGGAATTTCGCCGCGCCACGGGCTTGCCCACCGCCACCAACATGGTCGCCACCGACTGGCGCGAAATGGCGCACAGCCTGGCCCTGCAGTCGGTGGACATCCCGCTGGCCGACCCGCACTTCTGGACCATGGCCGGGTCGGTCCGCGTGGCGCAGATGTGCCAGGCCTTCGGCCTGACCTGGGGTTCGCACTCGAACAACCATTTCGACGTCTCGCTGGCCATGTTCACCCACGTGGGCGCCGCCGCCCCTGGCCGCGTGACGGCGATTGACACGCACTGGATCTGGCAGGACGGTGAGCGGCTGACGAAGGAACCGTTCCAGATCAAGGACGGCTTCATCCAGCTGCCCAAGAAGCCCGGCCTGGGCGTCGAGTTGGACATGGACGAGGTCGAGCGTGCCCACCGCCTGTACTTGCAGCATGGCCTGGGCGCACGCGACGACGCAGTTGCCATGCAGTTCCTGATCCCAGGCTGGAAGTTCAACAACAAGGCGCCCTGCATGGTGCGCTGAGGGCTCTTGCGGTCTGGTCGCCGCCACCTTCGGATGCCGAGAGGATGCGTCAAAAACAAAGCCCTCCAGGTGAGGGCTTTGTACATGGGGCAGGGCGGGGCGATCACGCCATCCGGTCTTCGGCGCGACGCCGCGGCAGCTGGCGTTTGACGGACGGGCGCTGCAGCCGCTGCTTGGGGTCTGCACCCTCGGGCAGATCAGTGGCCCGCTGCAACTGCAGGTGGGCTACCAGGCCGCCGGTGCTGGAGTTGGCCAGTGCAAAGATGCCGCCCATGCGCTGCACGGTTTTGTCCACGATGGAGAGCCCCAGCCCCGCGCCTGCCGCTGCGGTGCGCGCAGAGTCACCGCGAAAGAAGGGCTTGGTCAGATTCGACAACTGCTCGGGTGGCACGCCGGGGCCATGGTCGCGCAGTTTGACCAGCACCCAGTTCTCACGGCCTTTGGCGGCAATGTCCACGTTGGTGATACCGGTGTCCTCGGCCTTGCCGTAGCGCCGCGCGTTTTCGAGCAGGTTGGAGATCACGCGGGCCAGTTCCACTTCGTCGGCCAGCACGTTGAGGTCTTCGGGCACGGACATCGTGATCTGCAGTTCGCGATGGTCTTGCACGGCATAGACGCAGGACGACACCACGGCATGCAGGTTGACCGGTGTCAGCGTGACATGGTCCGGCCGGGCGTAGTCGAGGAACTTGTCGATCGTGGCGTCGAGCTGCACGATGTCTGCCACCATGTGCTCGCGGGCCACTTCATCGGTCACGCTCATCTCGGTTTCCAGCCGCAGGCGCGCGAGCGGTGTGCGCAGGTCGTGCGAAATGCCCGCCAGCATCACGGCGCGGTCCTGCTCCAGCTTGGCCAATTTTTGTGCCATGCGGTTGAAGCCGATATTCACTTCGCGGATTTCGCTGGTCACCACTTCTTCGTCGAGGTGGCTGGCTGCGAAGTCGCCGTCCTTGACGCGGTTGGCCGCGTAGGAGAGTTGCTTGAGAGGCCGGTTGATCAGCCGCGCAATGGCCGCCGCACCGGCCAAGGACAACGCCCCTGCCGTGATCAGCCAGATCAGCCAGGTACGGCCACCTGCCGGACTGAAGCGCGAGCGGTCCATCAGCAGCCAGTTGGGGTCGCCATTGATGTTGAAGCCTACCCACAGGCCGGCTTCCCCATTCACGTTCTGCGCCACGATGGTGTCAGGCCCCAGGCGCTGGGTGAGTTCGTCGGTCAGGCGGTTGCCCAGGGCCGTGCCTTCCAGAAGCTCGAACTTATCGCGTGGCTCGCGCGGCAGGATGCGCACGCCTTCCTGGTCGGCCATGGTCTTGATGAGCGACACACGAGCAATGGCGTCGGAATGCACCAGCGCTGCGCGGCTCAGGTTGACCAGCGATGCGATCTGCTGCGCGGTGTGCAGGGTGCGCGGCTCGAACTCCAGCGCCCGCAAGGTCTGCAGCCAGGCCAGAATGCTCCCCACCAACAGCAGCGCCAGCAGGAAGAAAGTGCGCCAGAAGAGATTGAGGCCCACACGCGCCCGCTGCTCCCGGGCCTGTCGCAAGGACTCCAGGGGGGCGGGGCTGGTGGCGTCGGGGGAAGCGGTCACGGACTGCCGGACCGATGATGAAGATCTCGACCTCGAATTGCCGTCGGAATTGTGCATACAGGCAAGGAAAGAGGGGTCAGCTGGTTCCGTCCGGCACGAACACGTAGCCTACCCCCCACACGGTCTGGATGTAGCGCGGGGCGGCGGCATCCACCTCCACCAGCTTGCGCAGGCGCGACACCTGCACATCCAGGCTGCGGTCAAACGGCTCAAACTCGCGGCCACGGGCCAGCAGGGCCAGCTTTTCGCGCGAAAGGGGCTGGCGTGGGTGGCGCACCAGCGCCTTGAGCATGGCAAATTCGCCGGTGGTCAGGGGCAGTTCTTCGCCATTGCGCTGCAGTGCTCGGGTGCCCAGATCGAAGGTAAAGGGACCAAAGGTCACGACCTCGTTGTCGCCCGAGGGGGCGCCAGGCGCTTCCTGTGCGGGGCGGCGGCGCAGCACAGCGTGGATGCGGGCCAACAGTTCGCGGGGGTTGAAGGGCTTGCCCAGGTAGTCGTCGGCGCCCACTTCCAGGCCCACGATGCGGTCCACGTCCTCGCCTTTGGCGGTGAGCATGATGATGGGGGTGCGGTCATTGGCGGCACGCAGGCGGCGGCAGATGGAAAGCCCGTCTTCGCCCGGCATCATCAGGTCAAGCACGATGATGTCCACGGTTTCGCGCAGCAGAAGGCGGTTGAGCGCCTTGCCGTCTTCGGCGACCATGACTTCAAAGCCTTCCTGCGTGAGGTAGCGGCGCAGCAGATCACGGATTCGTGCATCGTCGTCCACCACCAGAACTTTGTCGGTGCGATTGGTTGTTGTGGCCATCTTGATCCCAAGTCCAATTTGTAACAGAGCCGATTCTGACCACTTGGAACGCCGAAGTTCGGGTTTTGGGGCTGGGTTTGACCAACTGTTACAAGTTTTGCCCAGCTTCGCACGCGCGGTGGAGGGGCTTCATCGCAACGCATGGGCAGTGCGGTTAAGGTGGTGCCCCGCATGGCCCGGCCCCGGGCCGTGCACCGATATCAAGGACACCTTTGTGATGAAAATTACTACTAAATTGATAGCTGCTGGCGTTTTGATTGCTTGCGCTGGTGCCTCTTTTGCTCAAAATTCTCCACCCCCCGAGCTGCGCAATGTCGTGCAGCTGTCGGCCACGGGCACGGTGGAGGTGCAGCAGGACCTGCTGGTGCTCAACCTTGCCACCAGCAAGGAGGCTGCCGACGCCGCCACGGTACAGACACAGCTCAAGCAGGCGCTGGACGCAGCCCTGGCCGAAGCCAAGCGCAACGCCCAGCCCGGACAGCTCGATGTGCGTACCGGCCCCTTCGGGCTGTACCCGCGTTATGGAAAGGACGGGAAGATCAACGGCTGGCAGGGTCGTGCCGAGCTGGTGCTGGAAGGCCGCGACTTCGCGCGCATCACGGCCACGGCCGGCAAGATCCAGACGCTGGCGATCAGCAACGTGGCTTTCGGCCTGTCGCGCGAGGCCCGGGCCAAGGTGGAGGGCGAGGCCCAGACCCAGGCCATCGAGCAGTTCAAGGCTCGCGCGGCCGAACTGGCCAAGGGTTTTGGTTTCAGCAACTACAGCCTGCGCGAGGTGGCGGTGAACAGCAATGAGATGGTGCCCGGGCCACGTCCGCGCATGATGGCCATGGAGGCCAAGGCGGGCTCGTTCTCTGATTCCGCCGTGCCGGTCGAAGCGGGCAAGGCCCAGGTCATCGTGAACGTGTCGGGTTCGGTGCAGATGCGCTGATTTTTAAGCAATATTGGCCTCCAGCGCTTATCTGGTAAGCGCTGGCAGCTATCAATTTTGCAATTTCCCGGGCGCCTGCGCTGGCATGTCACCAGCGATCAGACGCTCGCGCGTGCTTTCTCACTGCGCTGCCCAGCCGCCATCCATATTCCATGCCACGCCACGCACATTGTTGGCGGCGGGGGAGCAGAAGAACACAGCCAGCTCGCCCAGTTCTTCGGGCGTGGTGAACTGCATGGACGGCTCTTTTTCGCCCAGCAGCAGCTTCTTGGCGTCTTCGTTCGACAGGCCGTGTTCGGCCGCCTTGGCATCCACCTGTTTTTGCACCAGGGGCGTCAGCACCCAGCCAGGGCAGATGGCGTTGCAGGTCACGCCGCTGGTGGCGTTCTCCAGCGCCGTCACCTTGGTCAGACCCACGATGCCGTGTTTGGCCGCCACGTACGCAGCCTTCTGTGCCGAGCCCACCAAGCCGTGCACCGATGCCACGTTGATGATGCGGCCCCAGTTTGCACTCTTCATGGCCGGCAGTGCCAGGCGCGATGTGTGAAAGGCGCTTGTGAGGTTGATGGCGATCACTGCATCCCAGCGCTCCACGGGGAAGTCTTCCACATTGGCCACGTGCTGGATGCCTGCGTTGTTCACCAGGATGTCCACGCGCCCGAACTGCGCGGCGCTGTACTTCATCATGTCCTCGATGTCGGCCACCCGGCTCATGTCTGCACCGTGGTAACCCACTTTGGCGCCAGCGGCTTCGCCTGCTGCCAGCACCTCGGCGCGGGGGCCATCCACATCGCCAAAGCCATTGAGCACGATGTTGGCACCTTGGCGGGCCAGCGCCTTGGCGATGCCAAGACCAATGCCACTGGTGGAGCCGGTGACGAGGGCGGTTTTGCCTTTCAGCATGTGAGTCTCTCCGAATGAATTACGATGCAACGCAAGAAAAAGTCGGCACGCATGAACGAACAATGGGTGCCGACGGCTCCTGCATTATCGAGCGCTGCCCCCGGATTTCGCACCCATGATTGAACCTACGCTGAACTACGTACTGTGCCCTGGCCCGGGGGCGCCTGTGGTGTCTTCCGGTAACTCCTCCGCATCTGCGGCTACACACCATCGCATGGCGTATTGGGAGTGGAATGCCACGGGCAACCCGGCGCATCCCCATGTGGTGGTCTGTGTGCATGGCCTCTCGCGCCAGGGGCGCGACTTCGACACCCTGGCCCGTGCGTTGAGCCAGCATGCCCGCGTGATCTGCCCGGACGTGGTCGGGCGCGGCCAGAGCGACTGGCTGGCTGACCCCATGGGCTACCAGATTCCCCAGTACGCCGCCGACATGCTGGCCATGCTGGCCCAGGTGCACCAGCAGGCACCCATCACCACCCTCGACTGGGTGGGCACCAGCATGGGGGGGCTCATCGGCATGGGCATTGCGGGCCAGCCGGGGCTGCCTTTGCCGGTGCCTGTGCGCAGGCTGGTACTCAACGACGTGGGCCCCGTCATCCAGTGGGAGGCCCTGCAGCGCATCGGCTTGTACCTGGGGCAACAGGCGCGGTTCGAGTCGCTCCAGCAGGCGGCCGACGCCATGTGGGCGATTTCCACCAGCTTTGGCCCCCATACACCCGAGCAGTGGCTGGACTTGTCGCGTGCCATGGTGCGCGCGTTGCCGGAATCTGCGGGTGGTGGCATCACGCTGCACTATGACCCTGCCATCGCGGTGCCATTCAAAACATTGACGCAGGAGTCTGCCGTGGCCGGTGAGGCCATGCTGTGGCAGCTGTACGACCACATCACGGCCCGCACCTTGCTGCTGCGCGGTGCACAGTCTGACCTGCTCTCTCGCGAAACCGCGCAGGCCATGGCGCAGCGCGGGCCCCGGGCACACGTGGTCGAATTTGAAGGTGTGGGGCATGCTCCCACGCTGGTGGTGGGCGATCAGGTGGCTGCGGTCACCGGCTTTTTGCTTTCGGCGGAAGGTGCTGTGGCCGGATGAAAACCTACCCTCCCGCACAGGCGTCCCACACCCCCCAGGCCGACGCCGTCCCCCAGCTCATTGCCGCTACCGCACACACCCTGCCTGAGCAGGTGAACGCGCTGGCGCGTGCGCGCGCGTTTGCCGAGCCCTTGATGGCTGGCGAAACGCTGGATTCCGGCGAAAACACGCTGGCCCACGCCGATGCCGTGGCTGCCATCCTCAAGGGCATTGGCGGCTCGGAGGCCATGCAGGCCGCCAGTTACCTGGTGCATGCGTGCATTCATCTGAACAAGCCTGAGGAGGTGATCGCCAAGGCCTTTGGTGCCAACTTTGCCGCGCTGGCGGTAGAGACCACCAAGCTCATGCGCGTGCAGCAGCAGGCCCGCACCGCAGAGCACCTGGAAGACCCCGCCGTGCAGACCGAGAACGTGCGCAAGATGCTGCTCGCCTTCTCGCGCGACCTGCGTGTGGTGATGCTGCGCCTGGCCTCGCGCCTGCAGACGCTGCGCTTTCATGCGGCCAGCAAGCGCCCCGTATCGCCCAGCCTGGCGCGCGAGTCGCTGCAGGTGTTTGCACCGCTGGCCAACCGCCTTGGTATCTGGCAGGTCAAGTGGGAGCTGGAGGACCTGTCCTTTCGCTTCCTGGAGCCTGACACCTACAAGGAAGTGGCCCGCCTGCTCGACGAAAAGCGGGGCGAGCGCGAGGTCTACATGGAGCAGCTGCGTGGGCGGCTGGAGGCCGATTTGCGCGCGCGCAGCATCAGCGCCAGCGTGCAGGGGCGCCCGAAGCACATCTACAGCATCGTCAAGAAGATGCGCGGCAAGTCGCTCAACTTCGATCAGGTGTTTGACATCCGCGCGCTGCGCGTGGTGGTGCCCACGGTGAAGGACTGCTACGCGGCCCTGAGCTGGGTGCACGAGCAGTTCAAGCCCATCGTGGAGGAGTTTGACGACTACATCGCCAAGCCCAAGCCCAATGGCTACCAGTCGCTGCACACCATCGTGCGCGACGACAACGGCAAGCCCATCGAGATCCAGATCCGTACCCAGGCCATGCACGACCATGCGGAGCACGGAGTGGCGGCGCACTGGGCCTACAAAGAGGCAGGCAGCAAGGGCTATGCAGGGGTTTCGGCCACGGGTGAATACGACGCCAAGATTGCGGTGCTGCGCCAGTTGCTGGCCTGGGAGCGCGATCTGTCGGGTGCCTTGCCCAACCGGGGCCTGTTTGAAGACCGCATCTATGTGCTGACCCCAGATGCTGCTGTGGTGGAGCTGCCCCAGGGCGCCACACCGGTGGACTTTGCGTATGCCGTGCACACGAGTGTCGGGCACCGTTGCCGGGGCGCCCGGGTGGACGGCGCGATGGTGCCGCTCAACACACCGCTGCAAAACGGACAGACGGTGGAGATATCCACCGTCAAGGAAGGCCGCCCCTCACGCGACTGGCTCAATGCTGAGCTGGGTTACCTCACCAGCAACCGCGCCAAAGCCAAGGTGCGTGCCTGGTTCAACGCCCAGGCCACACACGAAACCGTGGCCCGTGGGCGCGAGGCGGTCGAAAAGCTGCTGCAGCGCGAGGGCAAGACTGCCATCAAGCTCGACGATCTGGCGGTGCAACTGGGCTTCAAGTCCGCCGATGCCTTGTTCGAAGTGGTGGGCAAGGATGAATTCTCGCTGCGCAACATCGAAACGGTGCTGCGACCGCCCGAGCCGGTTTTGCAGCCCGACGACTATTTGTTGCTCAAGAAAACACGCACCAACGATGCCGCACCCAAGGGCGGCGTGCTGGTGGTGGGCATTGACTCGCTGATGACCCAGCTGGCCAAGTGCTGCAAGCCAGCCCCGCCGGACCTGATCCGTGGTTTTGTCACGCGGGGCAAGGGCGTGAGCGTGCACCGGGCCGACTGCAGCAACTTCCGCGAAATGGCCGCACGCAGCATTGAGCGGGTGATCGATGTGGAGTGGGGCACCACCTCCAAATCGGCTGCACTGGCTGCCGTGTACCCCGTGGACGTCGCCGTGGAAGCCGCCGACCGTCAGGGCCTGCTGCGCGATATCTCCGAAGTCTTTGCACGCGAGAAGACCAATGTGATCGGCGTGCAGACGCAGTCGGTGAAAGGCACGGCGTGGATGACCTTCACGGTGGAGGTTGCCGATTCGGGCCGCCTGAACAAGGTGTTGGGTATCGTGGCTGGCGTGCCCGGCGTGCGCTCAGCGCGCAGGCGCTGAGTGGCGGGTCCGTAGGCATGGAACAAGAGCCACGAACATCTCTTTGCCGTGTGCTGTGCTGTTTTGAGCGAAGCACCCGATTTTTATGGCTATAATCGTGGTCTAAACAACGACAGGCGCGTAGCTCAGCTGGTTAGAGCACCACCTTGACATGGTGGGGGTCGTTGGTTCGAGTCCAATCGCGCCTACCAAGTTTTTCCCTGAAAGAAACCAGCTTTCAGACCACTGAAAAACTTGTGGAAACCTTGAACAGGTTTCAAAAAGCCCAAAGCCACCTTTTTACAGGTGGCTTTTTCTTTGGCTGCTTTCAAATTGCTTCCAGCCTTTGTTTTTTGGATATCACGGTCATTTGTTGCTGTGGTTTTTCCGACGCGCTTCTTGGTTTGCTGCGCGGCGGTGTTTGCGATGGCGCACTCCAAGATGGGGTGTTGAGGAAGAACGCTCGATTTCTTACGGGGTTATTGTCGGGGCACAGTCTGGTTGGGTTTCTTGTTTGTGCGCCCAGGGGGGGCGCTGTTCACGCCTCAAATGGATGGCACCTGCGCGCGCGGGGTCGCAGGTGGTTCAGACCCCTGTACAGGCACACGCACTTGTGGAAGGCAGTCCGGGTATTCGCGTTGAATGAATGTCACTAGCGCTTCGCGCACCCGGCATCGCAGGTCGAACGCCAGGCCGGATGATCGTGCGGAGACCAGCACGCGGATCTGGATGGTGCGCTCGGTCACATCGGTGAGCTGCAGCACGTTCACTCGCCTGTCCCACTCTGGTGCGGTTTCCAGCACGCGCTGCAATTCGGCCCGCAGCGGGTCCAGCGGCAGGCGATAGTCGGCAAACAGGAAAACGGTTCCCAGGATTTCAGAGCTGGTGCGTGTCCAGTTTTGAAACGGGTTTTCGACAAACCACTGCAGCGGGATGATCAAGCGCCGCTCGTCCCAGATGCGCAGCACCACATAGGTGCTGGTGATTTCTTCTACCCGTCCCCATTCCCCTTCGACGATGAGCACATCGTCGATACGGATGGGCTGGGCCAGCGCGATCTGCAGGCCGGCGATCATGTTGCTGAAGACCGGGCGCGCTGCAATGCCCGCCACGATCCCCACCACCCCGGCCGACGCGAGCAAACTGGCACCTACTTGCCGGGCTCCTGGAAAAGTCATGAGCATGAGCGCGAGGCCTGCCATCACCACACCGGTCATCGCCGTGCGCGACAGCACGCGTGCCTGGGTGGCGATGCGTCGGGCCGTGAGGTTGTCCTCCACATCTGCCGGGTGTTGGGCAATGACACCATTGGCCAGGCCGCCAATCGCCGCAATCAGCAGCCAGCAGGCCCCGCCAATCACCGCCAGGCCATTGAGATGGCGGATACCGCCGATGTACGGCAGATCATCGCTGGCGGCTTGCCATACCAGTTGCAGCGCGATCAACGGCAGCAGAATCCGCATGACCGGTATGCATGCCAGTACCACGGTCTGCACCACGGGGAGAGGGGCTGTTGCGCGGCGCAGGATGATGGCGACCATCCGATGGGCGATGGCTGCCAAGGTCGTGGCAAACAATGCCGCTACCGCCGTAGCGAGCCAGGGGGAGAGCTGCAAACTTTCGAGCATCGTGTTGAAAAGAGGGCAAACGCCCACTATCGCACCGGCAAACGTATTCAGCTGTCAGACGGTGCGCCGCATCAGTGGATGGGCTGGTACAGGCCTGTGATGGCTGCGCCAAGCGTGGTGACGCTGCGGTGCCTGGCAAGTGTCACCCCAGCGACAGTGGCGCGCAGCTAGTCATCAGGGTATTCCTTTGCTGGTGCCGGGCTGCCCGTTCCCTAGAATGTGCTGCACTGCAATACATGGGCTTCCGGCCCGAGGAGTTCGTCGTGTCCGAACAGAAAAGTGCCGCGCCCAAGTCGGCGCAGCGTGTCATCAAAAAATACCCCAATCGCCGTCTGTATGACACAGACACCTCCACCTACATCACCCTGGCCGAGGTGCGCCAGTTGGTCATGGCCAACCAGCAGGTGGTAGTGCGCGACGCCAAGACGGGCGAAGACCTCACGCGCAGCATTCTGCTGCAGATCATTCTGGAAGAAGAGGCTGGTGGCGCACCCATGTTCACAGAGGCGGTGCTGGCCAACATCATCCGTTTTTATGGCCATGCCATGCAGGGTTTCATGGGCGCGTACCTGGAGAAGAACGTACAGGCGTTTACCGACGTTCAGGCCAAGCTGGCCGAGCAGTCGCAAAGCGTGACGCCAGAGATGTGGGCCCAGTTCATGAGCCTGCAATCGCCCATGCTCAAGGGCATGATGGGCAACTATGTGGAGCAGTCGCAGTCCATGCTCACGCAGATGCAGGAGCAGATGCAAAAGCAGACGGAGCAGATGCTGGGCGCGTTTGGAATCAAGCGGTAGCCCCCCTGAGCCGCTTCGCGGCTTCCCCCCAGGGGGACGCCGCTAGCGCGGCGGGGCGGCCCTGCGCGCTGGCCGCTGGCCTAGGATCGCGCCAGTTTCATAGGTCGCGGCGAGTCGCAAGCTTTGCAGGCAATTGCCCGTCCCACCGGTCTGACGCCGGAACTGGGACAATACGGGGATATGAGCGAAGCAATTGCCCCCACCAAAACACCCAAAGTCGGATTCGTCAGCCTGGGCTGCCCCAAGGCGCTGACCGATTCCGAGTTGATCCTCACGCAGCTGAGCGCTGAGGGTTACGAAACCTCCAAGACCTTCCAGGGCGCGGACCTGGTCATCGTCAACACCTGCGGCTTCATTGACGACGCCGTCAAGGAAAGCCTGGACACCATTGGCGAAGCCTTGGCCGAGAACGGCAAGGTCATCGTCACCGGCTGCCTGGGCGCCCGCACGGGCGACGACGGCGGCAACATGGTGCGCCAGATGCACCCCAGCGTGCTGGCCGTGACCGGTCCGCATGCCACGCAAGAGGTGATGGATGCCGTCCACCTGAACCTGCCCAAGCCGCACGACCCGTTTGTGGACCTGGTGCCGGGCAGCTTTGGTATTGCGGGCATCAAGCTCACGCCCAAGCACTATGCGTACCTCAAGATCAGCGAAGGCTGCAACCACCGTTGCACCTTCTGCATCATCCCCTCCATGCGCGGTGACTTGGTGTCGCGGCCCATTGGCGATGTGCTCAGCGAGGCCAAGGCCTTGTTTGAAGGTGGCGTCAAGGAGTTGCTGGTCATCAGCCAGGACACGTCGGCCTACGGTGTGGATGTGAAGTACCGCACCGGCTTCTGGGACGGCAAGCCCGTCAAGACGCGCATGCTGGAGCTGGTGCAGACGCTGGGCGAGATCGCCGAGCCCTACGGCGCCTGGGTGCGGCTGCACTACGTGTACCCGTACCCCAGCGTGGACGAGGTGATCCCGCTCATGGCCACGGGCCGCGTGCTGCCCTACCTGGATGTGCCTTTCCAGCACAGTCATCCCGACGTGCTCAAGCGCATGAAGCGCCCGGCCAGCGGCGAGCGCAACCTGGAGCGCATCCAGCGCTGGCGCGAGGCCTGTCCCGAGATCGTGATCCGCAGCACCTTTATCGCTGGCTTCCCTGGCGAGACGGAAGAAGAATTCCAGCACCTGCTCGATTTTGTGCGCGAGGCGCAGATCGACCGTGCGGGCTGTTTTGCCTACAGTGATGTGACAGGTGCTGCTGCCAATGAGCTGCCGGGCATGTTGCCTCTGGAAGTGCGCGAAGAGCGCCGTGCCCGCTTCATGGCAGTGGCCGAAGAGGTGTCGATTGCCAAGCTGCAGCGCCGCGTGGGCGCCACCATGCAGGTGCTGGTGGATTCGGCGCCTGGCCTGGGCCGCAAGGGCGGTGTGGGCCGCACCTATGCGGATGCGCCCGAGATCGACGGTACCGTGCAGCTGCTGCCGCCCGAGAAGATCAGCAAGACCATGAAGGTGGGCGAGTTCACCAAGGCGCGCATTGTCGGCGTGCGTGGGCACGATCTGGTGGCGCAACCCATTTGATAGCTATGTAATTGATAGCTATCTGCGCTTTGTAGATAAGCGCTGGCGGCTAAAAATACCATGAAAAAAGGCTTCCCGAGGGAAGCCTTTTTTTGTGGTCGTTCTCCCGAAAGGGAGAACTGCGCAGGGCAGCTTACACGCGCTTGCGGTATTCGCCGGTGCGGGTGTCGATTTCGATTTTGTCGCCTTGGCTGACAAACAGGGGCACGGGCACTTCAAAGCCGGTGGCGATCTTGGCAGGCTTCATGACCTTGCCGGAGGTATCGCCCTTGACGGCGGGTTCCGTCCAGGTGATTTCACGCTCGACGCTGGTGGGCAGTTCGACCGAGATGGCCTTGCCGTCGTAGAACACCACTTCCACGGTCATGCCGTCTTCCAGGTAGTTCAGCGAGTCGCCCATGTTTTCGGCTTCCACTTCGTACTGGTTGTACTCGGTGTCCATGCACACGTACATGGGGTCGGCGAAGTAGGAGTAGGTGCACTCCTTCTTGTCCAGGATCACGTTGTCGATCTTGTCGTCGGCCTTGAACACGACTTCGGTGCCGAAGTTGCCGATCAGGCTCTTGAGCTTCATGCGCACGGTGGCTGCACCGCGGCCGCCGCGGGCGTATTCGGTCTTCAGGACCACCATGGGGTCCTTGCCGTGCATGATGACGTTGCCGGCGCGGATTTCTTGAGCGATTTTCATAGCAAGTTGCTTGGGTTGGGGCCGCTCAACGCGCGGGCTGGCAAACCGCCTGGTTTGCGCGCCGGTGCATGTTCTGCGGCGAAAGTGCGCGGGGTGGTGGCACTGCTGTGCCGTACCTGATTTGCGCAAAGCCTCGGATTTTACCGTTTTTCGGCGACAAAGCCCAAAAGTTGTGCGACGAGGTTGTCCTGCATCAGCAGGCGCGCACGGGCGGCCTGGGTGCAGGCCGTCCACTCGGCCAGGGTGTCGTCGCCGGGCCATTGCAGCGGCTCGGCGTCCAGCCCGTTCCAGGTCGCGTGGAACTGCCGCAGCGATGCGGGGGCCTGCAGCCAGTCCAGAAACGCCCAGAGCTTGTCGTGGTGCGCGTTGTCATGCTGCGGGTAGATCTGCCACACAAACGCCTGGCCCGCCCACAGCGCCCGCACCAGCGAGTCCTCGCCGCGTACGGCGTTGAAGTCACAGGCCCAGAGCATCTCGTCAAACGCAGGCTGGGGGCGGTGGGGTAGATATGAAATTGATAGCTGCTCGCGCTTTTCAGATAAGCGCTGGAGACCCTTTTGACCGATTTTTTGATCACAGCCCTCAGCCAATGCAGCCCGCACGGCGGCCGTGGGGCGGCCCGGAGTCACCAGCAACTGCGTGGGCCGTGTCTGGCCGTGCCGCAGCAGCTCCGGCAAGGCGGCGGGTTCGTAGCAGAACAGCGAAACCCAGCGCTGCTCGGCGCAACCATCGCCCAGCCCGAAGGCGGCGGCGTGTTCTGCACGCCAGGCGCTGCGGTCAAACGCCTCGCGCCTTGCCATCAGGTCGGGTTCGCGCAGCAAGCCGCCCGTGCCGGGCGTGAAGCCAGGGTAGAAGAACCAGCGCGTCCACCCTGCGGCGGGGCCGGACAGGATGGGTGACGGCAGCCTGTGGTTGCGCTCCACGTAAGCTTCTGCCGACAGGTATTCCAGGTTGATCCAGACTGGTTTGGAGGATTTTTGGCCTCTAGTGCTTGATGGATAAGCGCTATAAGCTATGAATTCAGGAGCAATGTCGCAGCCGAAGGCCTCCACCATCACATCGGGGGCGGGTTCCTCAGGGCTCGGTGGTGGCGAACCCCAGGCGCGCAACTCCACGCCGGGGCAGCCTTGGGGCGCCATCCACTGCAGGGCCGAAGCGTCGTCCACCCACAGGCGCACGCGGTGGCCCAGCGCGGCCAGTTGCGCCACGAGGCGCCAGCACACGCCGATGTCGCCAAAGTTGTCGATCACGCGGCAGAACACATCCCACTGGAGCGGGGGCAGAGCGCGGCTCATGGGGATGGCCCCGTTGGCTGCGCGCGCAGGTGCTCCACCAGCAGCCGGGCAACGCTGGAGAGCGATTCTTCAGACCGTACACACAGCGCCAGCCGCCGCTGCGCCCAGGTCTCGTTCAGCGTGACGGTGCGGATGGCCAGCGTGCCCTGGTACAGCGCTGCGCTGCCACGGGGCATCACGCCCACCCCCAGGCCTGCGTTGACCATGAGGCACAGCGCGTCGTAGCTCGTCACCTGCATGCGCAGCCGTAGCGGCAGGCCTGCCTCGGCGGCTGCGCGGGTCAGCTGGTTGTTGATGGCGCTGCCCGGGTGTGCACCTACAAAGTCAAAAGGCAGGGCGTCTGCCAGGCGCACGGACTTGCGTCGCACCAGCGCGTGGCCGGTGGGTACTACCAGCACCAGTTCGTCGGTGCGGTAGGGCAGCAGCGTCACGCGTTCGCCGTAGCTGCCTTCGTTGAGGATGCCCACGTCGGCTGCGTTCTCGGCCACGGAATGGGCAATCGCGCTGCTGATCTGCTCCTGCAGCCGCACATCCACCTGCGGGTGTTGCTCCAAAAAGCTTTGCAACTCGGCGGGTAAAAACTGCGTGATGGCCGAAATATTGGCCACCACACGCACATGGCCGCGCACGCCCGTGCCGTAGTCGCGCATCTGCGTGGCGATGCCGTCCAGATCGTTCAGCACACCGCGCGCCAGGTTCAGCAGCGCAAACGCGGCGGCGGTGGGCTCGGTGCCTTTGTTGCTGCGGGTGAACAAGGCCACCTGCAGCGCGTCTTCCAAGTCGGCCAGGCGGCGGCTGACGGCCGATGCGGCGAGGTGCTCGCGCGCGGCGGCAGCGGCGATGGTGTTTTCTTCCATCACGGCAACGAACAGGCGCAGGGAGACGGGGTCGAGTTTCATGGGGCACCGATGGTAGCAAGCAGCGTAGTCCACTGAATCACAGAAATCGGCGGTGCGTGAGGGTCTGGCAAGGCTGCAATCTAGACGCCGGGCGGAGCCGGGTTGCACACCCGGCGAGCACGGCAACAACGAGTGCGGCCTTGCCAGACACTCACCCTGCGGGCCGGGGTCGCAGCGAGCGCGCGCCGGCGTTGCCTGGCTTGCCAAGGCGGCCTGCCTTGGCTGCCCCAGGCGCCTTGCCGCGCATCCCGCTGCAACTCCGGCGCACCGCTGATTTCTGTGATTCAGTGGACTATTGCCATGCCGGATTGCGATGGTGGCTTGTTGCTTGAGCGTTTTGCAGGAGGGCCGCAGGTGCGCATCATTCCCGCCCAGCATCACCGCCCGCAGGAGACACACATTTCCATGGATTCCATTGCATCCCCCGCCGCACTGCAAGGCGTGCGCGTCATCGAAATGGGCCAGCTGATTGCCGGGCCGTTCTGCGGCAAGACGCTGGGCGAGTTTGGCGCCGACGTGATCAAGATCGAGGCGCCCGAGACGGGCGACCCGCTGCGCAACTGGCGCCTGATCAAGGAAGGCACCTCCGTCTGGTGGCAGGTGCAGTCGCGCAACAAGCGCTCGGTGGCGCTGGACCTGCGGCAAACGGAGGGGCAAACAATAGCTCGCCAGCTGATCGCCGAGGCCGATGTGCTGGTCGAGAATTTCCGCCCCGGCACGCTCGAAGGCTGGGGCATGTCGCCCGAGGAACTGCACGCGCTCAACCCCGGCCTCGTGATGCTGCGCATCTCGGGCTACGGCCAGACGGGGCCCTACCGCGACCTGCCGGGCTTTGGCGCCATTGGCGAGGCCATGGGCGGCCTGCGCCACCTGACGGGCGAGCCCGGCCGCGTGCCGGTGCGCGTCGGTGTGTCGATTGGCGACACGCTGGCGGCGCTGCACGGCACCATCGGCGTGCTCACGGCGCTGTACCACCGCAAGGTCAACGGCGGCAAAGGCCAGGTGATTGACGTGGCGCTGCACGAGGCGGTGTTCAACGTGATGGAAAGCCTGATCCCCGAATACAGCGCTTTTGGTGCCGTGCGCGAGGCGGCCGGCAGCGCGCTGCCGGGCATTGCACCCAGCAATGCCTACCCCTGCCAGGATGGCTGGGTGCTGGTGGCGGGCAATGGCGACAGCATTTTCAAGCGCCTGATGGACGCCATCGGCCGGCCGGAGCTGGGCACCGCACCCGACCTGGCCAACAACACCGGCCGCGTGGCGCGGGTGGACGAGATTGACGCGGCGATTGGCGCCTGGAGCGCGCAGCGCACTGTGCAGCAGGTGCTGGATGCATTGGGCGCTGCCCGCGTGCCTGCGGGCAAGGTCTACACCGCCAAAGACATTGCCGAAGACCCGCACTACCGCGCCCGCGACATGCTGCTGACGCAACAGACGCGCGACGGCTACAGCGTAGAAGTGCCCGGCATCGTGCCCAAGCTCTCGGCCACGCCGGGCAGCATCCGCAGCAGCGCGCCGCACCTGGGCGACGACACCGATGCGGTGCTGGCCGAGGCCGGGCTCACGGCCGAACAGATCGCGCTGCTGCGCAGCAAGGGGGTGATTCAATGAGTGCATCCAACACGGTGTGGCAGGGCGCAGGCCGCCGCATCCACATGCAGGAAGTCGGCCTGCGCGACGGCCTGCAGATGGAAAAGGCCTTTGTGCCCACGGCCGACAAAATTGCGCTGTGCAATGCACTGTCGGCGGCGGGCCTGGCCAAGATTGAGGTGACTTCGTTCACTTCGCCCACGGCCATCCCTGCGCTCAAAGACGCCGAGGTCGTGATGCGCGAGATCACGCGCCGCCCTGGCACGGTCTATACCGCGCTGGTGCCCAATCTGCGCGGTGCCGAGCGCGCCATCGAGTCGCGCACGGACGAGCTGAACCTGGTGATGTCGGTCAGCGCCACGCACAACCTGGCCAACCTGCGCATGACGCAGGAACAGTCGTTTGCGGCGCTGGTGCAGGTGGTGGCCCTGGCGCAGGGCGCCAACGTGGCGGTGAACGTATCACTGTCCTGCGTGTTCGGCTGCCCCATGGAAGGCGATGTGGCCCAGGCCGATGTGTTCGGCTGGGTGCAGCGCTTTGTGGACTTGGGGGTGCGTGGCATCACGCTGTGCGACACCACGGGCATGGCCTACCCCACGCAGGTGCACCAGCTCACGGCGGCAGCGCGCGCGCGCTGGCCGGGGGTGGAGTTCACCCTGCATTTCCATAACACGCGCGGCATGGGGCTGGCCAATGTGCTGGCGGCCATCGACGCGGGCGCGGACCGGTTTGACGCCTCGCTGGGCGGCCTGGGCGGCTGCCCCTATGCGCCGGGCGCCAGCGGCAATGTGTGCAGCGAGGAGATCGTGCATGCGCTGGCGCTGATGGGCTATGACACCGGCGTGGATCTGGCACAACTGGTGGCCGCTGCGCAGCAACTGCCTGCGTTGATCGGCCACGATATTCCCTGCCAGATCGCCAAGGCGGGTCCGCGCCTGGCGCTGCACCCGGTGCCTGCGGATTTCGAGGCGATCCGCGAAAGAGCGCTTGCCCGCTGAGCGCGGGCGAGCCTGCATTCATACATAACACCAGGAGACAAAAGCCATGACCTTCCCCACCCCACTGTCCCGCCGCATCTTTACCGCCGCCGTGCTGTGCTCCGCTGCTTTGGCTGCGGGCGCGCAGGACAAATACCCCTCCAAGCCCATCACCGTGGTGGTGCCCCAGGCTGCGGGTGGCGCCAACGACGCCATTGCGCGCGTGGTGGCGCAAAAACTCAGCGAGCAGCTGGGCCAGAGCGTGATCGTGGACAACCGCCCTGGTGCGGGCGGCACGCTGGCCACCGGCGCCACGGCCCGGGCACGCAACGATGGCTACACGCTGCTGCTCACGGCCGACAGCGCCCATGTGATTGGCCCTGCGCTGTACAAGAACCCGGGCTTTGACCCAGTGAAGGACTTTGCACCCGTGGCGCCCGTGGCCACGGCGGGCTATGTGCTGGTGGCTCATCCATCCTTCCCGGCCAACACCGTGGCCGAAATGGTGGCTTTGGCCAAGGCCAACCCGGGCAAATATGCGATTGCCTCTGCAGGCAACGGCACGCTGAACCACCTGATTGGCGAGATGCTGCAAAAGGCGGCGGGCATCCAGCTGCAGCACATTCCGTACAAGGGTTCGGCGGCAGCCGCCACCGACGTGGTGGGCGGGCAAGTGCCGCTGTCGGTGCAAAGCCTGCCGTCAGCCATTGCGTTCATCAAGGCAGGCAAGCTCAAGGTGCTGGGTGTGGTCAATGAAAAGCGTGTGGCCGCGCTGCCCGATGCACCCACCATTGGCGAGACGATCAAGGGCTTTGGCCAGGCGCCGTGGTATGCGCTGTTTGCTCCGGCCGGCACGCCCGCGCCCATCGTGGCGCAGCTGCAGGCCGAGGTGGCCCGTGCGCTGGAGCACAAGGACGTGGTGGACAAGCTGGCCACCGTGGGCTGCGAGCCCTTCAAGGGCACGGCGACGCAGTTGGCCACGCTGGTGCAGTCCGACCTGCCCAAGTGGAGCCGCGTGGTCAAGGACACGGGTGCCACGGTGGATTAAGCGGTGCACGACTTTCGAGCCCCGCTGCCTTTTTGATATTCAGACCCTTCACAACAACGACAACGGAGACATCTCTTTCATGAAAACCACCCGCAAGCAGTTCAACACCCTCGCACTGGCCGCACTGGCCACCGGCTTCATCGGCCACGCAGCGGCGCAAGGCGCTTACCCGTCCAAGAACGTCACCATGGTGGTGCCCACCGCCGCAGGCGGCACCACCGACCTGTCGGCCCGCATGCTGGCGCAAGCGCTGGCGCCGGTGCTGGGCCAGTCGGTCATCGTGGACAACAAGGGCGGGGGCAACGGCAACATTGCCGCCAGCGCTGTCAAGCGGGCCGAGGCCGATGGCTACACGCTGCTGATGCAGTACTCGGGCTACCACGTCATCTCGCCCCACATCACCAAACAAAAGCAGTGGGACCAGGCCGACTTTCAGCCCGTGGCCAACGTGATCTCGGCCCCGCAGATCATCGTGGTGCGCAACGACCTGCCCGTGAAGACGCTGCCTGAGCTGATGGCCTATGCCAAGGCCAACCCTGGCAAGCTCAACTACGCCTCGTCGGGCAATGGCTCGCTGCAGCATGTCACGGGCGCCATGCTGGAGCAGCAGGGCGGCATCAAGATGGTCCACGTGCCCTACAAAGGAACGGGCCCCGCGCTGCAGGACCTGCTGGGTGGGCAGGTGGACTTGACTTTTGGCACCGCGCCTCCGTTCATGCCCCACATCGCCAGCGGCAAGCTGCGCGTGCTGGCCGTGACGGGCAAGCAGCGGCTGCCCAGCCTGCCCGATGTGCCCACCACGGCCGAGGCGGGTTACCCCAAGGTCGATGCCACGTCGTGGTTCGCGTTGTTTGTACCCGCTGCAGTGCCCAAGCCGGTGGTGGACAAGCTCACTGCCGACATCCGCACCGTGGTGCAAAGCGCGGCCTTCCAGCAAAAGGCGCAAGAGCAAGGCGCCACGGCCGACTACCAGACCCCGGCGCAGCTGGGTGACAAGGTCAAGGCGGACCTTGCCAACTGGGCGCAGGTGGTGAAAAGCTCGAAGATCGAAGCTGAATAGTAGTCAAATTGGCCGCTAGCGCTTGATGCGTAAGCGCTAGCAGCTATTTTTTTCATAGTACGCAGGCCAGGCTGCGCGCGGGGCCACAATACGCGCCATGTCCCATTCCGAAGAACTGCTGGCGCAGGTGGCTGCGCTGCCCGCGCTGCCGGGCGTGTACCGCTATTTCGACGCCCAGGGAGCGCTGCTGTATGTAGGCAAGGCGCGCCACCTCAAGCGGCGCGTGTCGAGCTACTTCACCAAGAACCACGGCGGCACGCGCATCGGCCACATGGTCAGCAAGATCGTGCGCATGGAGACCACGGTGGTGCGCTCCGAGGCCGAGGCGCTGCTGCTGGAAAACAACCTCATCAAGACGCTGAACCCCAAGTTCAACATCCTGTTCAGGGACGACAAGAGCTATCCCTATCTCAAGATCACAGGCACGCCCACGGCCATCGGCAATGCGCCCGCCCAAGTGTTTCCGCGCATGGCTTATTACCGGGGTGCGGTCGATAAGAAGCACCGCTATTTCGGTCCGTACCCCAGCGCCTGGGCGGTCAAGGAAACCATCCAACTGCTGCAAAAGGTGTTTCGCCTGCGTACCTGCGAAGACACGGTGTTTGCCAACCGCACGCGGCCCTGCCTGCTATTCCAGATCAAGCGCTGCACCGGGCCTTGTGTGGACTTGATCTCGCCCGAGGCCTATGCAGCCGACGTGCAGCATGCCGAGGCACTGCTGCGCGGCGAAACGCAGGAGGTGCTAAAGGCCATGGAGGTGCGGATGATGGCGCATTCCGACAGGCTTGAATTTGAGCAGGCCGCCGATGTGCGCAACCAGATCCAGGCGCTGTCGCGGGTGCTGCACCAGCAGTCCATCGAGATTGCGGACGACAAGGATGTGGACATCTTGGCCGTACGCGTGCAAGGCGGCCGCGCCTGCGTGAACCTGGCCATGGTGCGCGGGGGGCGGCATCTGGGAGACCGGCCGTATTTCCCGGTGCATGTGGAAGACGCTGCCGCCGTGTTCGAGGAAGAGGGCGGCGATGGCACCGATGAGAATACTCCGGCCGCGCCCATTCGCCGTGTCGAGGTGCTGGTGCTGGAAGCGTTCATCGCCCAGCATTACATCGGCGTGCCGGTGCCGCCGGTGCTGGTCACCAGCGAACCCGTGGACAAGGCGTTGCTGGAGGCACTGGGCGACCAAAGTGGTGTGCGCGTGACCGCCATCCACCAGCCGCGCGAACAGCGCCGCGCCTGGCTGGACATGGCGCAAAAGAACGCCGATCTGCAGTTGGCCCGCCTGCTGGCCGAAGAGGGCTCGCAACAGGCGCGCACGCGTGCCCTGGCCGAGGCGCTGGATCTGCCCCCCGAAGATCTGGACCAGCTCACCATCGAGTGTTTTGACATCTCGCACACGGCGGGTGAGTCCACCCAGGCATCGTGCGTGGTGTTCCATCACCACAAGATGCAGAGCAGCGAATACCGCCGCTACAAGATCGAAGGCATTACGGGCGGCGACGACTATGCCGCCATGCGCCAGGTGCTGACGCGCCGCTACAGCAAGGTGGCCGAGGCCGCGCGCGAAGCTGGGGGCATCGACTTTGCGGCCAACCCCGCGCCCGGGGGTGAAGAGCCCACCAAGCCCAAAGGTGTGGCACGCCTGCCCGATCTGGTGCTCATCGACGGTGGCAAGGGCCAGGTGGGCGTGGCGCGCGAGGTGTTCACCGCGCTGGGGCTGGATCTGACCCGCATCGTGGGCGTGGAAAAGGGCGAGGGCCGCAAGGTGGGCCTGGAAGAGCTGGTGTTTGCAGATGGCCGCGAGAAGGTCTACCTGGGCAAGGACTCGGCGGCGCTGATGCTGGTGGCGCAGATCCGCGACGAGGCCCACAGGTTTGCCATCACCGGCATGCGCGCTGCACGGGCCAAGGTGCGGGTGGGTGGTGGTCAGCTCGAAGAAATTGCGGGGGTGGGCCCCAAGAAGCGTGCACGGCTGCTGCAGCGTTTTGGCGGGGTGCGCGGTGTGGCTGCGGCCAGTGTGGAGGACCTGGTCACCGTGGACGGCATCTCGCGTGAGCTGGCCGAAGAGATCTATCGCGCCTTGCGTTGAGTCCCCGGCCGGACTGCTCGCCCTGCCGTGACACAATCGACCCATGTTCTGGACTATCCCCACCTTGATGACCTGGACGCGCATCGTCGCGATACCTTTGATCGTGGGGGTGTTCTACGCGCCGCTGGACCCGGCAACGCGCAACCTCATTGCCACCGTGATGTTTGTGGTGTTCGCAGCCACCGACTGGCTGGACGGCTACCTGGCCCGCAAACTGAACCAGACCTCGTCGTTTGGCGCCTTTCTGGACCCGGTGGCCGACAAGTTTCTGGTGTGTGCATCGCTGCTGGTGCTGGTGCATCTGCAGCGCGCCGATGTGTTCGTTGCGCTCATCATCATCGGCCGCGAGATCGCCATATCAGCCCTGCGTGAGTGGATGGCGCAGATCGGCGCGAGCAAGAGCGTTGCTGTGCACATGATCGGCAAGGTCAAGACCACGGTGCAGATGGTGGCCATCCCCTTCCTTCTTTATGACGGGCGCCTGTTCGGTGTCATCGATACCGGCGTGTGGGGCACCTGGCTCATCTGGGCCTCGGCTGTGCTCACGGTCTGGTCGATGGTGTACTACCTGCAAAAGGCATTGCCAGAAATCCGGGCGCGTGTGAAGTAGCAGGAGTGGGGCGCGCGCATCCCGTCGGTGGTTTTGTGGATGAATGCGAGGGACTGTGGCCTGCGCTGCATTGTCGGAACTGGGGTGTCAATACGGAGTGCTGCCCATACGGCGTGTTTGAGACAAAAACGCCCCACAAGCCCTGTCGCAGCGTGAAATACGACTAGAATTCACCCCAACGCTGCGCCAAACCAGCGTGTTGTATTGACACCCGGAAACTCGATGGCTTTAATCTGATGCAGCAGCCACTGCTGTGTATGCCAGTCATTCCCCCGTCTGCTTTCAACCAGCCTCCGGCTGCGCTTTCGGACGTGTGAAGACCAGATATCCGCGAGACATTCCATCAACTCTTTTCCGAGAGGCTTCTTGTGAACAAAACCGAACTGATTGAGCACATCGCTACCAACGCCGACATCTCCAAGGCCGCCGCTGCTCGTGCCCTGGAATCCACGATCGAGGCCGTCAAGAAGACCCTGAAGAAGGGCGGCACCGTTTCGCTCGTCGGTTTCGGTACCTTTGCGGTCGGCAAACGCGCTGCTCGCACGGGCCGCAATCCCCGTACCGGCGCTACGATTAAAATCAAAGCTGCTAAAGTTCCAAAGTTCCGTCCTGGCAAGGCATTGAAAGATGCCTTGAACTGAGGATCAGTTTAGGTGGGGTCCTTAGCTCAGTTGGTAGAGCGGCTCCTTTACACGGAGTAGGTCGGCGGTTCGAGACCGTCAGGACCCACCACCACCGAACAAAGGCGAACGCAAGTTCGCCTTTTGTTTTTTGCCTTCTGAAAGATCGACCATGTTTGAATCCATCCGCAAGCACTCCAAGATCGTGATGATCTTATTGTTCTTGCTGATCATTCCATCGTTTGTGCTGGTAGGCATTGACAGCAACTACTTCTCTGAAAAGAGCCCAGTGGTGGCGCGCGTCGATGGCGACAAGATCAACCAGACTGACTGGGACAATGCCCATCGCATGGAGACCGACCGCATGCGTGCGCAGTCTCCCTCGGTCGATCCCAAGCTTCTTGACTCTCCCCAGGCCCGCTACGCCACGCTCGAGCGCCTGGTGCGCGACCGCGTGCTGGCAGCTGCCGCCAAGGAAATGCACCTGGTGACGAGTGATTCGCGGCTGGCACGCAGCCTGCAGGAGATTCCCGCCATTGCAGGGCTCAAGCGCGCTGACGGTACGCTGGACGCAGAAGCCTATCGGGCCCTGGTGGGTACGCAAGGTTTGACGCCGGAAGGCTTCGAGGCCAATGTCCGCCGCGATCTGTCCATCAACCAGGTCATTGGTGGTGTGATGGGTACCGCCTTCAGTACCAATGCCCAGGTCAAGCTCGCGCTGGACCCGCTCTATGAGCAGCGAGAAATCCAGGTGGTGCGCTTCAAGTCGGCAGACTTCTCTGCCAAGGTCGCGCCCACGGACGCGGATCTGGAGTCCTACTACAAGGCAAATCCTGCAAAGTTCCTCCAGATGGAGCAGGCTTCGGTGGAGTATGTGGTTCTGGACCTCGACAGCGTGCGTTCCGGTATCACCCTCAATGAGGACGACTTGCGCACCTACTACAAGGAAAACGTGGCGCGCATGGCCGGCAAGGAAGAACGCCGCGCCAGCCACATCCTGATCAATGCCTCCAAGGACGCATCGTCTGCCGATCGTGAGAAGGCCAAGGCACGTGCGACGGAACTGCTGGCCCAGGTGCGCAAGGCGCCAGCCACGTTTGCAGATGTGGCCAAGAAGGCCTCGGACGACAAAGGCTCGGCCACCGCAGGTGGCGATCTGAATTTCTTCGGACGGGGAGCCATGGTCAAGCCGTTTGAAGACGCGGCCTTTGCCCTCAAGAAGGGTGAAATCAGCGACTTGGTGGAAACCGACTTCGGTTACCACATCATCCAGCTGACCGATATCAAGGCACCCCGCCAGCCTTCTTTTGAAGAACTGCGCCCCACCATGGAAGCCGAACTCAAGCAGCAGCAGGCCCAGCGCAAGTTTGCCGAGGTGGCGGAGGCATTCACGAACAGCGTGTACGAACAGGCAGACAGCCTCAAGCCGGTGGCAGACAAGCTCAAGCTCAAGGTGCAGACCGCGTCCGGCCTCACCCGCACGCCAGCACCTGGCGCGGTGGGTCCGCTGGCCAACCCCAAGTTCCTGGAAGCACTTTTCTCTTCGGATTCGGTGCAGAACAAACGCAATACCGAGGCCGTGGAAATAGGCCCGAGCCAACTGGCTGCTGGCCGCGTGGTGCAGTACACCCCGACCAAAACCCTGCCGCTGGAAGAAGTGCGAGCCCGCGTGCGCGAACTGTATGTGGGGCAGAAAGCCTCTGAGTTGGCGCGCAAGGAAGGCGAAGCCAAGCTGGCTGCGTGGAAAGCGGCCCCGGCCACCGCCAGCGGCCTGGGTGCTCCCATCCAGATTTCGCGTGAGCAGGCCCAGAACCTGCCCCGTCCTCTGATTGATGCAGCGCTGCACGCGCCGACAGCCGACGCGCTCCCAGCCTGGGTTGGTGTGGACCTGGGGAGCGAGGGTTATGCCGTGGTCAAGGTGAACCGTGTGGTGCCTCGGCCGGCTCCAGAGGGCCAGCGCGCGCAACAGGAGCGGCAGCAATATATGCAGTGGTGGGCTTCGGCGGAAGGCCAGGCGTACTACGAGATGCTCAAGAAGCGTTTCAAGGCAGAGATCAAAGCGCCGCGACCATCGGCCACTTTGCAGGCCGCTGCAGAAAATTAAGCAAATTGGTCTTGGGGCTCAAATCCCAGGCTATAATACAAAGCTACGGTGGCTGTAGCTCAGTTGGTAGAGTCCAGGATTGTGATTCCTGTTGTCGTGGGTTCGAGCCCCATCAGCCACCCCAAATCAGAAAAAGCGCCGCAACAACTGTTGCGGCGCTTTTTTGTTTTGGGCCTCCAGCATGTGAGGGGCAGACCGGAGCCATTGCTTCTGCCCACTCTTCGAACAGTCTTTCTTGGCGGGATTTGGGTAGTGCCGGGATGGAGCGCATCGTATGCAGCGCATACTGCGTCTTTAGCTTTTTCTGGAGTCTTCCATGAGCCTTGTGATCCGCGACGCGTCGCCCAGCGAAAAACGTGGCAACGCCATGTCAGCAGCCCTTGCCAAGGAGCAGCTGGAGTACGCGGTCCAGATCGTTCGGGAGGTTTTGCCCCAGAGTGCCGGCGATGGCGCACTCATTGGCGCGGTGGTCCAGGCCATCGCCATGAACTACGCTGCCGTCCCGCAGCCAAACCGGTAATGCTCCGGACTTTTTGAACCGGAGGAGCCCACGCGGTGTCGTGCAAGGTGGACGGATATTGGATTCCACGCTTTCGCTTGGATGAAACACCATCTTTTTTCGACGCCCCTCCTCGCTGGCAATGATTCTTTCGGTGGTGACGGAGAGGGGCGGTAGTATCCGGTAACAACTACACACCACCGTTGCATCCACAGGGATGGTGCGAACTGCCGAATGGACAAAACAAAACTCTCCGAAAGCGACATTTGCGACAAGTTCATCCGCCCAGCCATGGAGCAAGCCGGGTGGAACGGTCTGGACCAGATTTTTCGGGAGTACCCATTGCGCGCCGGGCGCGTGGTGGTGCGTGGCAGCAAGGCCTACCGCGACAAGAGCACGGTGCTGCGGGCCGACTACGCCCTGTTTTACAAGGCCAACATTCCCCTGGCGGTGGTTGAGGCCAAAGACAACCATCACGCCGTCGGCGCAGGCATGGGCCAGGCGCTCAACTACGCCCAGTTGCTCGATGTACCGTTCAGCTTCTCCAGCAACGGCGACGGCTTTGTCTTCCGCGACGCCACCCTGGCCACCGGCGTGCTGGAGCAGAACCTCACGCTCGAAGAATTCCCCTCGCCGCAAGAGCTGTGGCGCCGCTACTGCGCCTGGAAGGGCTGGTCCGCCGAAGAAAGCCGCATCGCAGGGTTCGACTACGCCCCCAACAAAACCCCGCGCTACTACCAGCTGGGCGCCGTGAACCGCGCGGTCGAGGCCATCGCTGCCGGGCAAGACCGCGTGCTGCTGGTCATGGCCACCGGCACCGGCAAGACCTACACCGCCTTCCAGATCATCTGGCGCCTGTGGAAGAGTGGCGCCAAAAAACGCATCCTGTTCCTGGCCGACCGCAACATCCTCATCGACCAGACCATGGTCAACGACTTTCGCCCCTTCAAGGGTGCCATGGCCAAGCTCAGCCCCAACGCCAAAGGTGTGGAGCGCGTCGATGCGCAGGGCACCGTGTCGGTCGAAGACGTGGAACTGGCTGTCAACAAGACCACCAAGCTGGTGGACAAAAGCTACGAGATTTACCTCTCGCTCTACCAGGCCGTCACCGGCACCGAGGAAGAGCGCAACATCTACAAGCAGTTCAGCCCCGACTTCTTCGACCTCATCGTGGTGGACGAATGCCACCGGGGCAGTGCGGCCGAAGACTCCGCCTGGCGCGACATCCTCACCTACTTTGGCAGCGCCACGCAGATTGGCCTCACGGCCACGCCCAAAGAGACCAAGGACATCTCCAACACCGACTACTTCGGCGAGCCCGTCTACACCTACAGCTTGAAGCAAGGCATCGAAGACGGCTACCTCGCCCCGTACAAGGTCATCCGCGTTGACCTGGACAAAGACACGTTCGGCTGGCGCCCCACGGCGGGCATGACCGACAAGCACGGCCACGCCATCGAAGACCGCATCTACACCGGCGCCGACATGAACCGCAAGCTCGTGCTGGAGCAGCGCGACGTAGCCGTGGCCGCCAAGATCACCGAATATTTGAAGGCCACCGACCGCTACGCCAAGACCATTGTCTTTTGTGAAGACATCGACCACGCTGCCCGCATGCGCCAGGCGCTGAGCAATGCCAACGCCGACCTGTGCGCCACCCAGCCCAAATACGTGGTGCAGATCACGGGCGACAACACCGAAGGCAAGCTGGAGCTGGACAACTTCATCGACCCCGAGAAGCCCTACCCGGTGATCGCCACCACCTCCAAGCTCATGAGCACCGGGGTCGATGCGCAAACCTGCAAGCTCATCGTGCTGGACCAGGGCATCAAGTCCATGACGCTGTTCAAGCAGATCATTGGCCGGGGCACGCGCCTGCGCGAAGACCTGGGAAAAACCTGGTTCACCATCCTCGACTTCAAGCGCGCAACAGAACTCTTTGCCGACAAGGACTTTGACGGCGAGCCCGTGCAAATCTACGAGCCCGGCAGCGGCGAGCCCGTGGCCCCGCCCGAGCCAGCCGTTCCTGGCGACGCAGGCATGCCCGGCGGTGTGCCAGACCCGCTGGACCCTCTGAACACTTTAGGCCCCTTCGCAGGCGGCAGCGGCGCGGGGGACGGCCCCAAGAAATACGTCCTCGGCAACAACGTCACCGTGGCCGTGGCGCGCGAGCGGGTGCAGTACCTCAACGCCCAGGGCAAGCTCATCACCGAAAGCCTGCGCGACTACACCCGCATCAACCTGCGCAAGCAATACGAATCGCTCGACCAGTTTCTGCAGGCCTGGCAGCAGGCCGACCGCAAGGCCGCGCTGCTGCAAGAACTGGAAGGGCAGGGCGTGCTGCTCGAAGCCCTGGCCGACGAAGTGGCACACACAGGCATGGTGAACCTCGACCCCTTCGACCTGCTGCTCCATGTGGCCTACGACCAGCCTCCGCTCACCCGCAGCGAGCGCGCCCGCCGCGTGCAAAAGCGCAACGTCTTCACCCAATACGGCCCCGTGGCCCGCAAAGTGCTGGAGGCCCTGCTCGACAAATACGCCGACGAAGGCATCGCCACCATCGAAAGCAACGAAGTCTTCAAGCTCCAGCCCTTCACCGACCTGGGCAGCCCGGTGGAACTGGTGCGCAGCTTTGGCGGCCGCCCGCAGTACCTGCACGCGCTGCAAACCCTGGAGCGCGAGCTGTACGCTACGCCACCGGCCGCCTGACCGTGGCAGTCAAACCACTCTGTTTTTGATAGCTGCTAGCGCTTATCCAATAAGCGCTAGAGCCTGTTTTTAATTAAATTCTGCACCCCATGTCCAACCTCACCCCCGTCATCAAATCCATCCAGGACATCATGCGCCAGGACAGCGGCGTCGATGGCGACGCCCAGCGCATCAGCCAGCTCACCTGGCTGCTGTTCCTCAAGGTGTTTGATGCGCTCGAAGAAGAGCTTGAACTCACGCGCGACCACTACCAAAGCCCCATCCCCGAAGCCATGCGCTGGCGCAACTGGGCGGCCAACCCCGAGGGCATGACCGGCGAGGCGCTGCTCGACTTTGTGGACAACCAGCTTTTTGCCACGCTCAAAAGCCTGAGCGCCGACCCCGCCCGCAACCCGCGCGGTTACGTGGTGCGTGGCGTGTTTGAAGATGCCTACAACTACATGAAAAGCGGCCACCTGCTGCGCCAGGTGGTCAACAAGCTGGGCAGCATCGACTTCAACCGCCAGGCCGAGCGCCACCAGTTCAACGACCTCTACGAAAAAATCCTCAAAGACCTGCAAAGCGCAGGCAACGCGGGCGAGTTCTACACCCCCCGCGCCGTCACCCAGTTCATGGTCGACATGGTCAACCCGCAGCTGGGCGAAGTGGTGCTCGACCCCGCCACCGGCACCGGCGGCTTCCTGGTGTGCGCCATCGAGCACCTGCGCAAGCAGGTCAAAAATGCCGACCAGGAAGCCGTGCTGCAAAACAGCATTCGCGGCGTCGAGAAAAAGCAGATGCCGCACATGCTGTGCGTCACCAACCTGCTGCTGCACGGCATCGAGGTGCCCAGCAACATCCGCCACGACAACACCCTGGTGCGCCCCCTGCGCAACTACACCGCCGCCGACCGCGTGGACGTGGTGCTCACCAACCCGCCCTTTGGCGGTGTGGAAGAGCCCGGCATCGAACAAGGCTACCCCGCTGACGTGCGCACCAAAGAGACTGCCGACCTCTTCCTCGTGCTCATCAAGCACATCCTCAAAACCAACGGCCGCGCCGCCCTGGTGCTGCCCGACGGCACCCTCTTTGGCGAAGGCGTCAAAAGCCGCATCAAAGAGCAACTGCTCACCGAGTGCAACCTGCACACCATCGTGCGCCTGCCCAACGGCGTGTTCGCCCCCTACACCGGCATCAAGACCAACCTGCTGTTCTTCACCAAGGGCCAGCCCACCCAGCATGTCTGGTACTACGAACACCCGTACCCGCCGGGCGTGAAGAACTACAACAAAACCAAGCCCATCCGCATCGAAGAATTCGACGCCGAAAAAGCCTGGTGGGGCACCGAGGCCGACGGCTTTGCCGCCCGCGTGGAAAACGAACGCGCCTGGAAGGTCAGCATCGACACCATCCGCGCCGCCAACTGGAACCTTGACCAGAAGAACCCCCATGTCGGCGAGCAAACCAGCCACGACCCCGACGAACTGCTGGCCCAGCACGCCCGCCTGCAGGCCGAGGCCCAGGCCCTGCGCGACGAGCTTAAGGGCATCCTGGCGCAGTCTTTAATGGCTAAAACGGCCTCTAGCGTTTGATGGATAAGCGCATGCTGCTATCAAATTTGGATGTAATGGCCACCGCCCCCGGCGGCGTGGCCCGCCTGCGCGAACTCATCCTGACTCTGGCCGTGCAAGGCAAGCTGGTGTCGCAAGACCCTGCGGATGAACCCGCCAGCGTGCTGCTGCAGAAAATTCGGGCGGAGAAGGATCGGCTGATGGCCGAGGGGAAATCCAAGCGGGACAAGCCGCTGGCGGAGATTGGGGAGGAGGAAAAGCCGTTTGAGTTGCCGCAAGGGTGGGAGTGGGTGCGGCTTGGAAGTGTGTTGTCGCTGGAATACGGTGCTGCCTTACCAGAAAAGGAAAGACTACCCGGCTCAATACCTGTCTACGGCTCCAACGGAATTGTTGGATTTCATACATCTGCATTGGTCAGCGAGCCATCTTTGATTGTTGGTCGCAAGGGCTCCGTCGGCGCTATCAACATTTCCCTGGTGCCGTTTTGGCCGATCGATACAAGCTATTTCGTTACGCCACCTCGTGGAATCGAACTGCATTTCGCGTTTCACTTATTAAGGTCGCTGGGGCTCGCAAAGCATGACAAAGCAACAGCGATTCCTGGTATCAATCGCAATGATGTGTATGCCGAAATCGTCGGACTGCCACCTCTTGCCGAACAATCCCGCATCGTCACCCGCGTCGAAGAACTCATGCGCCTGTGTGATGCGCTACAGGCCAAGGGCCAACTGGAGGCCGCGCAACACGCCCAACTGGTCAGCACCCTGCTGGGCACGCTCACCGCCAGCGCCACGCCCGAAGAGCTGGCCGCCCACTGGCAGCGCGTGGCCCGGCACTTCGATCTGCTGCTCGACCGCCCCGAAGCCATCGACGCCCTGGAGCAAACCCTGCTGCAACTGGCCGTGCGCGGCCTGCTCGTGCCCCAAGATCCCACAGACGAACCCGCCAGCGCCTTGCTGCAAAAGATCCGCGCCGAAAAAGACCGCCTCATCGCCACTGGCCAGATCAAACGCGACAAACCCCTGCCGCCCATCACCGATGAGGAAAGGCCGTTTGAGTTGCCGGTGGGATGGGAGTGGGTGAGGCTTGTTGACGTGGCTTTGCGCGGCCCATCAAATGGCTTGTCTCCGAGGCCGCAAGAGCTTCCTACTGACGTGCGGTGCCTGTCGCTGAGCGCTACTACGCAAGGCTTCTTCAAGCCGGAATATTTCAAGTATGTAGACGTTTCGCCTCAAGCCGTGCAGCAGTTCTTCTTGAAAAACGGTGACCTATTGCTTCAGCGGGGAAATTCGCTTGAGTACGTCGGTATAGCGGCGATCTACGATGGGCCAGATGACGCCTATATCTACCCGGACCTGATGATGCGTCTTCAATTGAGCGAGTGTGTGAAAACGGAGTTCGTTCACACCATGCTGGTCTCTGCTGATGGGCGGAGCTACTTTCAGCGCAATGCGACGGGAACTCAAGGAACCATGCCGAAGGTCAACCAGGCAACTGTTGCGGGTGCGCCAATCCCGCTTCCTCCAATAGCCGAACAGTCCCGCATCGTCACCCGCGTCACCGCCCTGCGCCGCCTGTGCGCCGATCTGCGCCAGCGCCTGGCCGATGCCCAAACCACCCAGTCCCATTTGGCGCAGGCGCTGGTGGAGTCCACGGCCTCTGTGTGAAAGTGCATGCCTGTGGGCAGCGTTCAAACCAACCCCAAGGACATGAACGACCTGCTGGTCGATATGCAGGCAGGCACGGTCCCGTTGCCTGACTTTCAGCGTGGGTGGGTGTAGGAAGGCATGCGCATCCGCGCGCTGCTGTGCTGTTGGGCGTGGCCCAGTCCTCCCCAGTGGGCGCGGTGCTGATGCGGGGGCGGGCGGTGCGGTGACACCATCGGGGAGAGCATGCGCACGAGGTGCAGGCGACCGGGGCCTGATGGCAAGCCCCAAGCGACGCGTTTTGCACCGGCACCCGCGGTATCTGCACCGTTGGGATGCCGAGATACCGCCAGAAGTACCCACTTTTGTGGGTATCCCATGGTCCGCAGTGAAATGGCCTGAGACCACAAAAAACCCGCAATGCCAGGAAACATGCGGGTTCTGAGAGGCTGTGAGACTGTGTGAATGGCTGCTTTGGCCTGCCCGGAGGGACTCGAACCCCCGACCTATAGCTTAGAAGGCTATTGCTCTATCCAGTTGAGCTACGGGCAGTGAACAAGCTTTCGGCAAAGAGGTGCTTACTCGGTTGTATTGCAGAGTATTCCGCAATTGCGCTGTGGCGCAGACTGCGAATCATACCCTGCGTACAGAGCCGCCCCGAAGATGGCGGCCCCGATATTGGCAGTAGCAGAAGCCCGGTGGATGCGGGTATAACGAGGCTACCTACCTTCCCGCCAATACATTTCCTCGGCCCGCCCGCACCATGCCGCACAGCGTCACGCTCATACACACCATCGCTGCCGCGCTGGGGCTGGCCCTGGCGTTGGGTTTTGTGGCTACGCGGTTGCGGTTGCCTGCGTTGATCGGGTATCTGCTGGCGGGCGTGGTCATCGGGCCGTACACACCTGGTTTCGTGGCCGATGCGGCGATGGCCAGCCAGTTGGCTGAAATTGGCGTGATGTTGTTGATGTTTGGCGTTGGCCTGCATTTCTCGTGGGGTGACCTGCTGGCCGTGCGCAAGATTGCGGTGCCCGGGGCGGTGGTGCAGATGATGGTGGCCACGGCGCTGGGCATGGCTTTGGCCACTTGGTGGGGCTGGGGCTTGGGTGGCGCTTTGGTGTTTGGCTTGGCGCTCTCGGTGGCTAGCACGGTGGTGCTGTTGCGTGCGCTGGAGACCCTGGGCATTCTGGACAGTCACACCGGGCGGATTGCCGTGGGCTGGCTGGTGGTGGAAGACCTGGCCATGGTGCTGGTGCTGGTGCTGCTGCCGCCGCTTGCAGGCTGGCTGGGTGGCAGCACAGGGGGCGAAGGTGCAGCTGCCCAGGGCGTGGATGGCGCGGCGCTGTGGCAGACCTTGGGATGGACGTTGCTGCAGGTTGGAGGGTTTGTTGCGCTGATGCTGCTAGTGGGGCGCCGTCTGTTCCCTTGGGTGCTCTGGCAGGTAGCGCGCACGGGTTCGCGGGAGCTGTTCACGCTGTGTGTGGTGGCCGCTGCGGTGGGCATTGCGTTTGGGTCGGCTGCGCTGTTTGGGGTGTCGTTTGCGCTGGGGGCTTTTTTTGCCGGCATGGTGATGCGCGAGTCGGAATTCAGCCACCGGGCTGCGCAAGAGTCCTTGCCGCTGCGCGACGCTTTTGCCGTGCTGTTTTTTGTCTCGGTCGGCATGTTGTTCGACCCCTCCGTGCTGTGGAGCCGGCCAATGCAGGTGCTGGCGGTGGTGGCGATCATCATGCTGGGCAAGACGCTGGCTGCGGCAGCCCTGGTGCTGGCATTTCGCTACCCGCTCAATACGGCGCTCACCGTTTCGGCGAGCCTGGCCCAGATCGGGGAGTTCTCTTTCATTCTGGTGGCGCTGGGTTCGTCACTGGGGCTGCTGCCGCCCGAGGGAGCCAGCCTGGTGCTGGCGGGGGCGCTGATTTCGATGGCGCTCAATCCGATGCTCTTTCATGCCATTGCCCCGCTGCAGGCCTGGCTGCGCGCCCGGTCGGCATTGGCACGGCGGCTGGAGCAGCGCGACGACCCCCTGGCCGAACTGCCCACGAGCACCGACGCCCGCTTTCTCGCGCGGCAAGTGGTGCTGGTGGGATGCGGCAGGGTGGGGCGCCGCGTTGCCAATGTGCTGGTGGCCAACGACATCCCGTTTGTGGTTGCAGAGCAGAACCGCGAACTGGTGGAGTCATTGCGGGAGTCCGGCATTGCAGCAGTGTTTGGTGATGCGGTGGACCCTGCCGTGCTCATTCAAGCGCACATCGCCCGCGCCGCCATGCTGGTCATTGCTACGCCGGACACCCTGAATGTGCGGCAGATCATCACCACCGCACGCACACTGAACCCCCACATCGAAACCGTGGTGCGCAGCCACAGCGACGATGAAGCGCGGCGGCTTGCGCAGGAGTGCGACAGCACGGTGTTCCTGGCCGACGAGGCGCTGGCTCAGGCCATGGCCCGCCATGTGCTGGAACGTACCGAAGCACGCCTTGCGCGGCATACCCGCCCTGCATCGCTGCACGGTGGGGTTTGAATTTCAGTGTTTTTGGCTGCTAGCGCTTGATGAATAAGCGCTAGTAGCTATTATTTTTATAGTATTTTCTCTGCCGGGGCACTGGTTGCAGCCTCGTTGGGCTGCTTCTGCGCACTGCCTCCTGCGCCTTGGACGGCATTTCTGCCACCTGGACCCACAAGACCTTGCATTGTTCGTCGGTGGTGGGTTTCAGGCAGGCGCGGTCAAGGCTAGTTGATGTCTTCAAACACCAGGGCAGGGGGGGACATGATGCGCGCGGTATTTCCCAGCTCGTCAATCAGGTGGTTGGCGAAATAGCTGTTCTGCGTGTCGGGCTCCAGGGCGGCCACGGCGAGGTTGGCGCGGGGCTGGTTCAGTGGCACATAGAAGCTGCCCGCAGGCACGTCGATGGCACTGCGCACCGGCGATACCTGCACGCGAACAATGCCCTTGCCGCCAGCGATGGTGCCGATCACGTCCTGCCGATCGCCGGACTCACGTGCGGTTTCGCGGTAGATATCGGCCAGTGCCGATCCCGGCTCGGCCACGCGCATCACCTGCAGGCCGAGCATTTTCAGGCGTTCAACGGCGGGCGCTGAGCTGGCCGACAGCCAGTAGCCGCAGGGGCGGGCGCGGGTTTTGGTGGGCTGCAGGGTGAGCGACGAATTCCAGTCCACGCGAATGGATCTGTCCGCACCCGTTTCGGGGTCCAGAAAGTCCAGTTCCCGCTGGGTGGGCGTGGCAGCTGCTTCGATCACCACCTGGTCTCGGCAGGCTTGGGCGCTCACGTCGCGCGCAACGAAGGATCGGACCTGCTCCAGGTTGGTCGCCCGCTCTGCGGTGCTGCGCAGTGCACTGGTGATGGCCGTGACCTGCGAATGCACGCGGCGCTGGATGTGCATGCGCCCGATGCCCACGCCCCGTGTTTCGATCAGCAGGCTGACGGTGTTCTTCAGGCCGTTCACATTGCGGCCGGTGTCGGGTTGGGTGCCTCCCATGGAGATGCGCTTGTCGTCCGGGTTGGTCGAGGTGGTGTAGTACCAGTCGCTGGCCAGGCCCTGCGCCTTGAGGGCCGCCACCATGGGCTGGTGGTACCACTCCTGCGAGGCCTTGGTCAGAAACTCGGGGTAGTTCGCGGTGGTGGTGTACTGCAGCAGGGCGTCATAACGCTGGATGGCGTTGAATTTCTGCAGGTAGCGGCCCACCACCGTGTATTCATGGGCATCCACCACCAGGATGGGGCGGTAGTCGTTCACCACCTTGGCCAGAGCGCGGGCCTCGGGGGTGTTCAGCAGCAGATGGTCGCGGTTCATGTCCACGCCATTGGCCGTGACGCGGGTGCCAACGGCGGCGCCATCGGGGTTGGCGCGCGGCACTACCACCACGTTGATGCGGTCCAGCAGGGGTTCCAGCAGGCCATGGGTCAGTTCGCGGCTGATCACGAGCAGCGCCTCGCTGCCTGCGGGCTCGTCGCCGTGCTGCTGGCCAATGAGCACCACGGTGGGCCGCCCGCTGGTGTCCAGGTTGGCGGGTTCCGTGCCTGCTGCGCGGGTGAGCAGCAGGCCAAGGATGGGTTCACCGCGCTGCGACATGCCCAGGTTGAGCAGCTTGGTGCGCGTGGGCCCACGGGGAGCCGGGTCGGCCAGCGAATGCAGCCACTGGCCCAGCTCGGCGTTGGTGGTGAATGCCCTGCGGTCCGGCCCCAGGCCGGGCGTGCTGTAGGCCACGGGTGGATCAGGGAACCGGGCCGCCACGGCCGCACCGTAGGGGGGCGCCATGGGGCCTTCGTTTTGCACCACCAGCGGCGCGGGCGGTGGCAGCGGGCTGGCGATCGCCCCTTGGCGCGGGGCCTGCGCCTGTGGGGCCTGGCCCAAGGGCGCTGGCACCACCGTACCTGGCTGAGCACGGGGCAAGGGGGCCGGTGCGCTGGTTCGCGTGGCTGGGGTTGACGGCCAGGGAGGCAGAGGAGTGCTGGAGCACGCCGTCAGCAGCACGGCTGCCAGCAATGCCGAGACCTTCCAGGGCATGCGCTGTGGGCGAGCCGGTGGCGGCAGGGCCGAAGAGGCTTCTGGTGGGGTGCGGTGAGGGTTGGAGTACATGTTCATGGTGGTATCTGCCTTCTGAGGCCTGACCGGGCGGCTTTGTTACGGCGATGTTACCTGCCCGTCACTGCCATGCCGTGTCAGCGTACATCCCGTTGCAAACCCGGGGCTAACGCGCCAAAGCCCTGTGCGATGTCACAGTTTTGGGGCCGATGGGACTGGATCCGAGGCCAGCGAGGTGCCGGTGGATGTGGGTGGTGCAGGTGAGGGCTCCGTCTGCTGTGCCATCTTCAGCCGCAGCAGTGCGCGCACAAAACCGTGGTCCGATCGGGTCCTGTCACGTCCTTCATGCAGGTGGTCGTTGAAGTAGTCCACGCGCCGCACGTCGCCCACGCTGTTCCTGCCGTTGCGCATGAACTCCTCGCTCACCAGAATCTGGTCCAGCACGCTGGGCGAGCCTTGGTGGATGTGTGAGTACGCGACATCCTTCTTCAGCGCAGCATCGCCCTGCAGGTCGTAGGCATTGAACAGCGCGACGTCGCGTGCCGAGCGGTCGTAGGCGATTTCATTGGTGGCGCAGATGAGCTGTGTGGTGACGCTGTCCGGGGTGTCGTTAAAGTCGCCCAAGACCACCAGCGGCACGCTGGTGCGGTGCAGCAGGTCGATGACCAGGCAGCGCAGTGCCATGGCTTCGGCGCCCCGCATGATCAGCGAGCGCAGCGATGCCAGCGCCATCACCTTGCGGTCGTCCCGGTCTTCCGTGGGGTTGCCCTGTGCATCCTGCAGGAACTTGGGCCGCTTGGATTTGAGGTGGGCCGTCAGTACGTTCAGGCTCTGCCCGTGTTTCATGCGCAGTGTTGCAACCAGAGGCGGCCGTTCAAAGCGCGTGTGCAGGCCCAGGCCCGGTATTTCTACCTGGAAGCCCGGGGGAAATTCCGCAAACGACTGCAAGGCATCCACCTTGAGCCGTGTCGCAATGCCGACCCGGGGCGTGCCTTGTGCTCCAGTGTGCGTCGCATCGTTCTCCGCCCCGGGGACCGCCACGAAGTCGTAGCGCAGGCCGCTGCGGCCGAGGGCGCCCTTGAATGCTGCGTCGTCCCACACCTCCTGTACTGCCAGCACGTCGGCATTGAGCATGCGAAACCGGTCGCCCAGCCAGGTGAGCTTGCGATCAAACTCCGTCTGGCTGTAGGGGTCTTGGTTCTCGTAGAACAGGCGGCCAGGATTGGCCAGGTTGAGCACATTGCAGGTGGCCACCATCAAAGTGGCCAGGGGCTGGGGGAAGTCGTTGGGGCGCATAGGCCACAGCATCGCACAGGCAACTGCAGTGGACTGGGGAAGAGGTCAGAAGACCTGCAGCGCGTTGCCTGACAGGACGTGCAGCCCCGCAGGCCGCGTTTGCACGGCATGGACAAGCGCTCGCGCCACATCGGCACCGGGGCGGGCGCGGTAGCTGGCGGGGATGAGCGGGTCCAGCAACTTGAAGGCCTTGATGGACAGGGACTCGGCGGGGCGCGCGGCCTGGCCCAGAGCCCGGCGTTCACCCAGCAGCAAGGATGGGCGCGCGATCACGAGCGTGTCAAAGCCCAGGCTTTTGAGCGCCTGCTCGACCTCGCCTTTGATACGGTTGTAGAAGATGCGGGAATTTGCGTCTGCGCCCATGGCGGTTACCACCCCGCAGCGGGTGGCACCGGCCGCCATCGCTGTGCGCGCGGTGGCAATGACCGCGTCGTGGTCCACCGCGCGAAAAGCCTGCTGGCTTCCGGCCGCTGCGATGGTCGTCCCCAACGTGATGTAGACATCATCTACATGCGGCAGGCCCGGGACCGCGGGCTGTGCGCCCAAGGCCGCAAAATCCACAGCGTGCAGGTGCAGCCGTGGATGCGAGATGTCCGGCATGCGCCGACCAAGGGCATACAGCGCATGCACCTCGGGTGGCAGCGCTTCGCCCGGCGCTATGCCGGTAGGGGCTGTGTTTTTTGCTACCGACGGATCAGCGGCCAAAAGAGCCGCGAGAACCGCCCGGCCCACGAGACCCGTTGCCCCGGCCACCAGAACCACCCGTGCCTCCGCCATAGCCGCCACCTCCACCGTTGTTGCCACGATAGCCACCGCCACCACGGCGACCGCCGCCGCCCAAGCTGTCCACGCTGGTGCGCATGGGATCTGGCTGGCCGCCAGCGCCGCCGCCTGCATGGCTGGAGTTGCGATGGCCTGGGTTGGCATGGCCCATGTGCGTGCCCAGGTGGGCATTCGCGCGTGGGGGTTGCGAGTCGTCGTAGCGATTGCCGCCTTCGTAGCCGCCGCCTCCGCCACCGGCGCTGCCGCCGGAGCGGCCGCGTGCAGGTGCCTGGCCGCCAGCGCGTGCGCCGCCGCCCTGGGCGCCACCGCCACCACCGGCACGGCCACCGCGCGGACCATTGCCGTCACCGCCCGCTGCAGCAGGGGCACCACCGGCGCGGCCACCACGGGCACCACCGCCGCCGCCACTGCGGGGGCCGCGGTCACCGCCACCGCCGCCGCCAGCACCCTGGCCGGCCTTGTTGGTGCGGATGCGGTCCATCATTTCGCTACGGGCTGCCTTGGCGGCTGCCTGCATCACGTCACGGCTCGGGGGCTTGCCTGCACCGCCCCAGATGGTCTGGCGACCCATGGCGATGGGCTCTGCCTTCTCGCCCGCGTCGGGGCCGAAGCCTTCGATGATCTGGACCGGGATCTGCTGCTTGGTGAAGCGCTCGATGTCCATCATGAAGCCTTCTTCGTCCATGCAGACCAGGCTCACGGCTTCGCCGGTAGCGCCGGCGCGGCCCGTGCGGCCGATGCGGTGCACGTAGTCTTCAGAGACGTTCGGGATTTCGTAGTTGACGACGTGCGGCAGGTCGTCGATGTCAATGCCGCGCGCTGCAATGTCGGTGGCCACCAGGGCGCGGATTTCGCCGCTTTTGAAGCCTGCCAGTGCCTGGGTGCGCGCACTCTGACTCTTGTTGCCGTGCAGGGCCATGGCCTGCACGCCGTTCTTGGTCAGGAACTCGGCCACATTGTTGGCGCCAAACTTGGTGCGGGTGAACACCAGCACCTGGCTCCAGTTGTGCTGCTGGATGATGTGCAGCAGCACCTGCTTCTTCTTGCTACGGCCCACGGGGTGAATCACCTGCGAGATGCGCTGCACGGTGGTGTTGCTTGGGGTGACCTGGATGCTCTGAGGGTTCTTGAGCAGGGTGTTGGCCAGGTCGCGGATTTCATCGCTGAAGGTGGCCGAGAACAGCAGGCTTTGCTTGTCCTTGGGCACCAGGGCCAGCACCTTCTTCACGTCGTGGATGAAACCCATGTCCAGCATGCGGTCGGCTTCGTCGAGCACCAGCACCTGCACGGTCGACAGGTCCAGGAAGCCCTGCTGCTGCAGGTCCAGCAGGCGGCCGGGCGTGGCCACCAGAATGTCCACCCCGCGCTTGACGCGGTCGATCTGCGGGTTCATGCCCACACCGCCGAAGACGACGGTGGAGTTGATATCCAGGTATTTGCCGTATTCGCGCACGGATTCTTCCACCTGGGCGGCGAGTTCGCGGGTGGGCGTCAGCACCAGGGCACGGATGCCCTTGCCACCGAACTTGTTCTTGGGGGCAGCGCTTTGCGAAAGGCGATGCAGCATGGGCAGGGTAAACGCGGCGGTCTTGCCGGTGCCAGTCTGCGCGCCAGCCAGCAGGTCGTGGCCTGCGAGCACGGCGGGAATGGCCTGGGCCTGAATGGGCGTGGGGGTTTCGTAGCCCGTTTCGTGCACGGCCTTCAGGATGGCAGGAGCCAGGTTCAGTTCGTCAAATGTCATGTCTTTGGATGCGCCCGTCCGGGGCGCTGGGTATCGGCCTGTCGTGCAACCGGGAGGTTGTCGAGCCAGTCTCAAGCCGATGAGGTTCAAGAGTGGGAGCCTGGAAGTTGATGCTTCCTTCGTCCCCAGCAGTGTGCTGATGTGGCGGGCAACTGGAGCCCGCTACGATGGGTATTGTCGCATGGCCCGATAATCTCGGTTTGCACGCAGAATTTCTGCTCATTTTTGCAGGTTTGACACTCAATGGCCCAATACGTTTTATCGAAACAACTGCCCGCCTTCGGCGGCCCACACTCGCTTCGCTCGCGGAGGACCATGTAATGGCGCAGTATGTTTTTTCCATGAATCGCGTCGGCAAGATCGTGCCGCCCAAGCGGCAGATCTTGAAAGACATCTCCCTGAGCTTCTTCCCGGGCGCCAAGATTGGCGTATTGGGGACTAACGGTTCGGGTAAGTCCACCCTCCTGAAGATCATGGCGGGCCTTGACAAGGAAATCGAAGGCGAGGCCATCCCCATGGCCGGTCTGAACATTGGCTATCTGCCCCAGGAACCCCAGTTGGACCCGACACAAACCGTGCGGGAGAGCGTGGAAGCCGGCATGGGCAAGGTTTTTGCCGCCAAGGCCCGTCTGGAAGAGGTCTACACCGCCTATGGCGCTGAAGATGCCGACTTTGACGCGCTGGCCGCCGAACAGGCCGAGCTGGAAGCCATTATTGCCACGGCGGGTACCGACTCCGAGCACCAATTGGAAATCGCAGCCGATGCGCTGCGCCTGCCACCTTGGGATGCCAACATTGGTGTGCTCTCCGGCGGTGAAAAGCGCCGCGTGGCCTTGTGCCGCCTGCTGCTGTCCAAGCCCGATATGCTGCTGCTCGACGAACCGACCAACCACTTGGACGCCGAATCGGTGGACTGGCTGGAACAGTTCCTGCAGCGCTACTCCGGCACCGTGGTGGCCATCACCCACGATCGCTACTTCCTGGACAACGCCGCCGAATGGATTCTGGAACTGGACCGTGGGTCCGGCATCCCGTACAAGGGCAATTACTCCGACTGGCTGACCCAGAAGGGCGCCCGTCTGGAAGCCGAACAAAAGGGTGAGGAAGCCCGCGCCAAGGCCCTGAAGAAGGAACTTGAATGGTCGCGCCAGAACCCCAAGGCTCGCCAGGCCAAGAGCAAGGCCCGTCTGGCCCGCTTCGAGGAACTGAGTGATTACGAATACCAGAAGCGCAACGAAACGAACGAAATCTTCATCCCCGTGGCGGACCGTCTGGGCAGCCAGGTGATCGAGTTCAAGAACGTCACCAAGTCGTTTGGCGACCGCGTGCTGATCGACAACCTGAGCTTCAACATTCCTGCAGGCGCCATCGTCGGCATCATCGGGCCCAACGGCGCCGGTAAGTCCACGCTGTTCAAGCTGATTGCGGGCAAGGAAAAGCCGGACGCGGGGGAGGTCGTTATCGGCTCCACCGTCAAGATGGCCTTTGTGGACCAGCACCGCGATGACTTGTCGAATGACAAGACCGTCTGGGAAGACGTATCGGGCGGGCTCGACATCCTGAACGTGGGCAAATTCCAGATGGCCAGCCGGGCCTACTGCGGTCGCTTCAACTTCAATGGCGGCGACCAGCAAAAGAAGGTTGGCATGCTCTCCGGGGGGGAACGCGGTCGTTTGCACTTGGCCAAGACCCTGATTGCGGGCGGCAACGTGCTGATGCTGGACGAGCCGTCCAATGACCTGGACGTGGAAACCTTGCGGGCGCTGGAAGACGCGCTGCTGGAATTTGCCGGCACCATGTTGGTAATCAGCCACGATCGCTGGTTCCTGGACCGGATCGCCACACACATCCTGGCCGCCGAAGGTGACAGCCAGTGGACGTTCTTTGACGGCAATTACCAGGAGTACGAGGCCGACAAGAAGAAGCGCCTGGGTGAAGAAGGGGCAAAACCCAAACGAATGAGGTTCAAAGCCCTCAAATAAGGCGTCAGGTCAAGTAGCATTGCATCTGGAAACCTGTTGTCCGATCGATTCCTCCCCACCATGTCCCAGACTGCTTCTCGTTCGAGAACTGTTTTCCGCGCCTGTGTCGTCAACGCCGTGCGCGGCGGCGAGGCGTTGATGCAGGAATTGGTCAAGGTCACGCAAGGGGCCCTGACGGGTGAGGAGTCTGTCGTCCGCAATATCCAGCAGCGCAATCTGGTCAGTGACAGCCTGCGCTTGTTGAATCAGCATGAAGCTGCGCTGGTCAAGGGTTATCCCATGGCCCTGCTGGAGATTTTTGCCGAAGGTCCCGCTGCCAAAGGCCGCAGTTCTGCCGAGGACACCGGCATGGACTTCGGTGAACTCTCGCTCATGGATGAGAACGAGATGCAGGCGCAGGTGGAACTGTCCAAGGCGCAGCAATCGGCGCTGCATGCCACTGATGCGGTACTGGCCGAACTCAACACCCTCGTCAGTTCCGCACAGGGCTTGCGCAGTGTGCAACCCGAGCGCAACCCGCTGCGCCCCGAAAGTTATATCCGCGCTCTCCAGCAGGTGGTGGGAGACACTGGCGTATCGCCCGAAGTGCGCCAGCTGTGGATGCAGCACATGCGCGACCTGTTGGGTAAGCTGCTGGTGGATGAATACAAAAAAACGGCTGCCAGCCTGCGCGAACATGGTGTTCAGCCCGTGGGGTACGCGGTGCTCGGCACGCCCGGCGGCAACGCGGGTCGTGGCGGTGGTTACGGCGGCCCCGGCACCAACACCGGCATGGGTACCGGCTATGGTGGCGGGTACTCCGGCTATGGCAACTCGATGGGCGCGCCCATGGGGGACTATGGCAACACCGGCTATGGCCGTGGCATGGGGCCTTCCACTGGCTGGAGTGGCGATTCCCTGCAGTCGCCGATGGCGCCAGCCGCAGAAGAAGCATTGTTGACGGTGGGCATTCTGCGCCAGATGTTGGCCGGCGGAGATCCTTTTGATCCACGCGCTTATGGCGCCATGCCTTCGCAGCCGGTGGCTTTGCAGCCTGCGTGGGGTGTGCCTCCTGTGGGTGCGGTGATGGCGGGTGCCCAACCCATGCCGCAAGGTGGTGGTTACTACCCTGTGGGTGCGGCGGCCGAGGCCATCGAGGACATGGCCCAGCTCGAACGCTTGGTGGGAAGGCTCGCCAGCGGCAGCCAGGCAGCTTCGCTGTCGGCGCCTTTGACGGGGTGGCGGGGCCCGGGTGTGGCTCCTGTGGTGTACGCGGCCATGCCGATGGAGGCGGCCACCCAATCCCCGGCCATGGCCATTGAGGTGGTTGGCCGCATGATGGAGAACATTGCCCAGGATGCTCGCCTTCTGCCGCCCGTGCAGAAGGCTGTGAAGAGTTTGGAGCCCGCACTCAAACAACTGGTGACACACGATGGGCGTTTTTTCACCGATGGCACCCATCCCGCGCGCCGTTTGCTGGATGAGCTGACGCAACGCAGTCTGGCGTTCACCGCAGAAGCAACGCCGGGGTTCAGCAGTTTCATGCGCTTGGTGCAAGGGGCGGTGGAGCACCTGACTGCCAACGAAATCAAAGATGCAGGGCCTTTTGATACCGTGCTCAAGGCCCTGCAGTCTGCCTGGGAGACTCAGGAGCAGAAGATCAAGGCCCATCAGGAAGCGCAGCAAAAAGCCTTGCTCCAAGCGGAGCAGCGGGAAATGTTGGCCGAAAAGACTGCGGCCGACATCCGCAGGCTGCCTGATCTGGAGAACGTGCCTGCCGACGTGCTCGATTTTGCCGCCGGCCCATGGGCCGATGTGATCGCCTTGGCGCAGGTGCTCAAGGGCGGAGATGGGCAGGATGAAGACCCCGGTGGCTACCTGGCGCTGGTGCCTGTGCTGCTATGGAGCGCCCAGCCCGACCTGACCCGCCAGGAACCTGAGCGCCTGAACGAGGCCATTCCTGGCCTGCTGGCCAAGCTGCGCAAGGGGCTCAAGACCATCAATTACCCCGCTGTGCAGACCAGCGCCTTCTTGCAGCGTTTGGTGGGGTTGCATCAGTCGGCCTTTGAAAAGCCAGCGCCCGCACCTGTGGCGGCGCCTCAGCCAGAACCCGAGCCGGTGGCCCAAGAAGCAACCCCTGCTGAAGCGCAAACCCCCGCTGTGGCCCCCGAGGACAGTGTTCAGGCGCCCGTGGATGCGCCCGATCCCTACGCTGACTTTGTAATTGGCGCGTGGGTCGAGCTGGTCACCAATGGCCGGGTCGTCCGCACGCAACTTACCTGGGCCAGCCCACACGGCACCCTGTTCCTTTTCACAGCACCCGATGCGAGCACGCAATCCATGACCCGGCGGATGCGCGACAAGCTGGCTGCGGACGGCTCCTTGCGGGTGGTTCCGGCAGTGCCCTCCACGGTTCGTGTTCTGGACACTGTCTCAGCGGGGCCGTCCCGGAAGGCTGCCAGCAGCGCCCCTTCCTCCAAAGTTGCCCCGTTGGGCTCCAAGTCTTCCAAGACACGCTAATTCAGCACCCCGCGCTTCCCACGCGATTCGCCATCGCTTTGAGCCTTGGCCTCGCGTGCTCCATGCAACAAAGGGCGCTCAATTCACAGATGTACCCTGAAGCGCCAGGGACAGCTCAGGCGCGGAGCAACTTTTTGCGCACCAGGTGAATGTGATTGCGCAGCGCGTACAACTCGTCTGCGTAGGACAACGGTACGCTCACTTTTTCAGCCTGTGCCTCCAGCGTATTGAGGGCCTTGAGCAGCTCGGCGGCGTCAATGTTGCCAGCCTCCATGTCGTTTTCAATCTCACGAAGCCGGCCATACCAGCGGAAAACGCGTGATCGCACCCTGAACTGGTACAGCGGCGGCACGACGCGCGACAGCGGGAGCATGATCGCCAGCAAAATGCCCAGTACCAGCCACATGCGCTCAATCAGGTTCGCCATCCAGAACGGCAGGTAGCGTTGCAGCATCGGCACCGGCTCGTTCATGGCCCGGTCGCCTTCCTTGGCAATCGGAAGTTCGCTATTGCGTGAGTTGGGGAACTCGCGGGCCCGGTTGAACCAGCCCGATCCACCGTGCAGTTTCTGCGCGTTCTGCGCAAACAGGGTGAGCAGGGCAGGGTGCGTGGCATCGCGCGCCAGCAGCGAGGTGGTGGATGCCACCAGGCGCACATCCCGCGTGGGCACGTTGGCTGCCAAGTCCACCACGCCGCGCGGCAAGGTGACCGGCGTCAGGAACGGAAACCGCCGCGCATAGGCCTCGTGCTGGGCAAAGTCCAGCAACTGCACGCCGGGTGTCTGCAGCAGCATCTGCACCATCAGCGATTCAGGGGCCGAGGCGAACACCAGCGCATCAAGTCTGCCCGCCAGAAATTCCACAGTGGCTGGCGTCTGCTCCAGCCGGGACATCTGCACCGCACCAGGCGCCACCTTGTTGGCGTCGAGCAGACGCTCCATCAACTTGGGCACGCCACTGCCGTCCGAGCCCACGTTCACCCGCCAGCCACGCAGTTGCCGCAAGCTGTCGATGCGCGGCCTGTTGTACACACGTTCTGCAGTCTCCGCACGGTAGAACAGCCACACGGGCTCCACAAAGAGGCTGCCCAGAGACACCAGCTCGTCGGCATCATCGGGTTGCAGTTCGGCCGTGCCACCCTGCACAAACGCCACATCGGCCTTGCCCTCACGCAACAGCTGCAGGTTGTGCGAAGAGCCATCGCTGGGCAGCAACCGGACTTCGATGCCGTCCTCTGCCAACGCCTTCTGGTAGCGCTTGCCAAACTCCTCGTAAGCGCTTTGCGCCGGGCCTGTGGCCAGTGTCACGGTTTTGGGTGGGTTGGGGTTGAGCCACCAGTACGCCAGCACCAGCAGTCCCACCGCCAGAAACGCGAGAGGACCGGCCGACACGATCAGATCGCGCAGAGAAAGCAGGGTATTGCGGAAAGCCTGGGACATGGAATAAGTGCTGAACATGGGGTGGAGCAACCACGAGGCCTCTACGACCATCCGAGGCCCCGTGGTTGCTCATGCGGCTGTGGCGTACGCCCTCCAGGCACATGGGGCCAGGAGCGACAGGAGTTCCTGAGATCTATGGCTTGCTGCCGCGCCGCTGGCGCTCGTAAGCCACACATTCTGGAAGGGAGAGCTGGTCGTCCTGATCGGTATCCGCCGCGTCGAAATAGGCCATGCGGCTTTCAACGACTTCCTTGAACGACAGCTTGCCGTCGCTGTCCGTGTCAACGGCTGCAAGTCGCTTCAGGCGGCCTTTGCCCATGCGCGGCACCTGGGCCAGGTCGGAGAGCTGGACATGGCCTGTCGCATCGGGCGAGAGGTTGTGCCAGCCTTGCACGATGTCCTGGTGAAACTCCTCCAGAGACACCTTGCCGTCGTGGTTCAGGTCAGCAGACGAGCAGATCGCCTGGAGCCGGTTGGCGCGCGATGGTGCTGCTGGCTTCTGGGCCGTGGTGGTTACCTTGGGTGGGGATGTGGGGGAAGACACCGGGGCATCCGCTGCCTGCGCGGCGGATGCACATGCCAGAGCGAAGGTGCCTGCCGCCGCTGCACTGCACAGCAAGCGCATGGTGCGCAGAGCGTGTGGGGTTTGGGTTGTGATCATCATTGGGCACTCCTTACCACCACCAGCGTTGGCTGGGACTGCGGTTGCAGGGCCAGACCATGGTGTGTGCGCCCTGGCGGACCCGGCCATCCTCCACGTCCAGGCATTTGCCGGTGAGCTGGCTCACGATCTGGCCGCCCCGGGTGGCCCAGCTTTGGCTGCGCGAGCCCGAGCACGACCACAGCACCACCCGTGTGCCATCGCGCGGGTCGCCACGGTCCACGTCTACGCACAGGTCGCGTACCCGGATCTCACCCCCGCGCCCCACAGCAAACCGCTGGGACGCGGTGCCGTTGCATTCATACACCTGCAATGTGGTGCCTGGCTGGAACTTTCCACCCCGCACGTCCAGGCACAGGCGGCCGTCCACGCGGACTTCTCGCCCCCAGTCGCCACCCTGGCCGGGATAGTCCGGGTACTCGGGTCGCCGGTCGTTGTCGTGCCGGTTGTGGTTGGCCAGCAGCGCAAGGCCCGCAATGGCCGCCACTGCGGCCACCGCTGCACCTGCGTTGGAGCCACTGCTGTTGTTCGGTGCGTAGCTGCGGGTAATCTGAAAGCGGCCGCCACACCCCCCGTTGGTCCACAGTTCCCGGTTCGTCAGGTCATAGCCCCAGGTGCGATTGAAACGGCAAGCCCCCTGTGTCTGTGCGCTCAGGTCCACCTGGGTGGTGTCGTCCGGCAGGCGATAGGACGTGTAGCCACCGTTGGATTGCAGGTCCACGAACTGGTCCTGAGCGATGGCGGTTTGGGTGTTCAGGAGCAAAGGCAGGCACAACAACCAGCTGTGCCGCAGACGGGTTAGGTCTTTCATGAATTCTCCTTGTCGCGATAGATAGGGCGGCGAGACTGGCGCATAGGGGCCGCAGTGCGCTCCGGGCGTGTTCTGGCGGCTGAGCCCTGCGCCGTGTGGGCATCATATGGGCTCATGGACCATGGCCCCATGACCATTGTTTACCCCAACTCACCAGCCCACGGCAAGTACAAACCTTCCGCCGTGGTGATGGACCGCGCCGCGCGTGCCGCGCGTGCCGTGGCAATGGCTGTGGCCTCGGCCGCCATGGTGGCCAGCACCATCATGCCCAGGCTTTTGCCTGCGCGGCCAGTGCCCAGGCTGAAGAGCGTGTCGCCGTCGGACATGGTGTGCACCGGGTTGATGCTGCGCGCCAGGCCGTCGTGGGCGGCCACGGCCAGGCGGTGGGCCTGTACCTTGGTGATGACGGCGTCGGTGGCCACCACGCCGATGGTGGTGTTGGTGCCCGCCAGCAGGGGCTGGGGCGGGTCGCCGCGCAGCAGGGCACGGCGCGTGTCGCGCAGGCGCAGGCCGTCGTCGGTGCGGGCGCCTGCAATCACTTGTGCGGTGTCGGGGTCGATCACGTCACCCAGGGCGTTGCAGGCGATGAGTGCGCCCACCGTCACGCCATCCACCGTGACGGAGGCGGTGCCAATGCCGCCCTTCATGGCACGCTGGATGCCGAAGATCTTGCCCAGTGCCGCACCCGTGCCCGCACCCACATTGCCTTCGGCCGGGTCGTCGGTGGATGCCGCATCGCACGCCGCGTAACCCGCCGCAGCGTCGGGGCGAATGCGCATGTCGCCCACCAGCAGGTCAAACAGCACGGCGGCAGGCACGATGGGCAGGCGGCCCACTGCCACGTCGAAGCCGATGTTGCGCTCTTCCAGCCAGCGCACAGCGCCAGTGGCGGCATCCAGCCCCCAGGCGCTGCCCCCGGCCAGCATGATGGCGTGCACCTTGTCCACCAGGTTGGAGGGATGGAGCAGGTCCGTCTCGCGGGTGCCGGGTGCTGCACCCCGTACATCCACACCGGCCACGGCGCCTTCGCGGGTGATGATGACGGTGCAGCCCGTGGGGCGGCGGGTTTCGGTGAAATGGCCGACCTCGATGCCCGCCACGCGGGTGATGCTGCCAGCGCTGCCGGCCAGAACGTGTTGAGAACTCATGGCCGTCGATTATGGTGCCCGGGCGCACCAGCTGGTTTGTGCGACATCAGTCAGCCTGCAGGGGCTCACGGGGCCTTTTCGATCTGCTTGACGTGGTAAGCGCCATTGACCTGCTCGGCCCGAAAGCGCACCTTGTCACCCGGTTTCAAGTCACCCACCACGCTGGCCTCCGCCACACGGAACACCATGGTCATGGGCGGCATTTCCAGGTTCTTGATCTCGCCATGTTTCAAGGTGAGGCGCAGTGTGCGTGGGTCCCAGCGGGTGATTTCGCCTTCGCTCAGTTCCGCTTGTGCCGCCGACGGGGCCGGATGGTGGCTGTTGTGGCTATCGGAGGCTGCAGCGGTGGGGGCTTGCGCCAGAGCGGGCCCTGCGCCCAGGAGAAGCAGGCTGGCGACCAGTGGGATGGAAAGGATTTTCATGTCGATGCCTTCTTGTTGTAGCTTTTGAAAACACGGGTGCTGCCGTCGCGCGCCACCAGCAGCACGTCGTACGGGTCACGCCGGTCGCCATACGCAGGGCCGTCCATGCCGGGCGAGCCCACGGGCATGCCAGGCACCGCCAGGCCCAGGGCCTTGGGCTTTTGCTGCAGCAGCGCGCGCACGTCGCTGGCAGGCACATGGCCTTCCACCACATAGCCGCCGACGAGGGCGGTGTGGCACGAGCCCAGCTTTTGCGGCAGGCCCAGCCGTGCGCGCACGGCGTTGTTGCCGGTGGCGTGCACCTTCACGGCAAAGCCGTTGGCCTGCATGTGGTCCACCCAGTCTTGGCAGCAGCCGCAGTTCGGGTCTTTCCACACCTCCAGCGGCGTTGGGGTGTTGGTGGCTGCTCGGGACAGGCCGGGCAGCAGGGCGACGGCCACACCCGCACCCAGCAAAGGCAGTGCGGTGGTGAGCCATTGGCGTCGTGCAGGGTGGGCTGCGGTGGATGCGGAGCGTGGATTGCGTGAGTTGGTCATGGCGTGTCTCTCCTGGCGTTATGGGTTGCGCGGCAGCACAGTGATGGTGCCGGTCATACCTGCTTGGTAGTGGCCGGGGATCAGGCAGGCAAAGTCAAAACTCCCGGCGCGGTTGAAGTGCCACACGATGTCGCCGGTCTTGCCTGCCGCCACGTGCGCCATGTAGGGCTCGTCATGTTCCATGCCGGGGTGCTTTTTCATCATCTCGGCGTGCTGGTCCAGTTCGGCCTTGGTGCCGATCACGATCTCGTGCAACACCTTGCCTTTGTTCTCGGCACGCAGCCGCACGGTGTCGCCCTCGTGCACTTCGATGTGATTCGGCGCAAAGCGCATGTCATCGCTCATGCGGACGGTGATGGTGCGGCGCACAGCCTTGGCGTCGCCTGCGATGCCCCAGTCCTTTTGCTCCTTGACCACCGGGCTGTTCGATGCGGTGTGATGGGCGTTTTCATGGCCAAAAGAGGTGCTAGCGCTTATCCATAAAGCGCAAGCAGCTATCAATTTAATAGTATTCATGGTGTGTGCTGATCGGGAGGTTCAGTGCTGGTGGCCGCTGGCAGCGGGCTTGCGTGCGCTCGCTGCGCCGGGCGCGGTGCCTGGGGTGTCTGCGCGGGCGGGGCGTGGTGTGCTGGCGGGGGCACCCTGCCATTCGTAGGCCACCGTGCCCGCAGGTTGCTTGAAGTCTCCAGGGTCGCGGTAATCGCCCGCAGGCAGGTCGGCGCGCACCTTGAGGGTGGTGAACATACCGCCCATCTCCAACGGGCCAAAGGGGCCGGTGCCGGTCATCATCGGAAAGGTGTTGTCGGGCAGTGGCATCTCCATGGCACCCATGTCGGCCATGCCGCGCTCGCCCATCACCATGTAGTCGGGCACGATCTTCTGGATCTTGCCCACCAGGCCCCGGTGGTCAACGCCGATCATGGTCGGCACGTCGTGCCCCATGGCGCCCATGGTGTGGTGGCTCTTGTGGCAGTGCAGGGCCCAGTCGCCGGGCTCGTCGGCAATGAACTCGACCTGCCGCATCTGGCCCACGGCTACGTCGGTGGTCACCTCGGGCCAGCGCGCACTTTTGGGCACGGGGCCGCCGTCGGTGCCGGTCACTTCGAACTCGTGGCCGTGGATGTGAATCGGGTGGTTCGTCATGGTGAGGTTGCCGATGCGCATGCGCACGCGCTCACCCTGCCGCGCCACCAGCGGGCTGATGGCGGGGAACACGCGGCTGTTCCAGCACCAGATGTTGTGGTCCAGCATGGTGTTGACCTTGGGGGTCATGCTGCCGGGCTCCACGTCAAAAGCGTTGAGCAAGAAGGCGTAGTCGCGCTGCACCTTGGCGATGTGCGGGTGCGCGGCCTTCGGGTGGGTGATCCACAGGCCCATCATGCCCATGGCCATCTGCACCATCTCATCGGCATGCGGGTGGTACATGAAGGTGCCGGGGCGGCGCGCCACAAACTCGTACACAAAGGTCTTGCCCGGCTGTATGGCGGGCTGGGTGAGCCCGCCGACGCCGTCCATGCCGTTGGGCAGGCGCTGGCCGTGCCAGTGGATGGTGGTGTGCTCGGGCAGGCGGTTGGTGACAAAGATGCGCACGCGGTCGCCTTCAACCACCTCGATGGTGGGGCCGGGGCTCTGGCCGTTGTAGCCCCACATGTTGACCATGAAGCCGGGCGCCACCTCGCGCACCACGGGTTCGGCCACCAGGTGGAACTCCTTGACGCCTGCGTTCATGCGCCAGGGGGCGGTCCAGCCGTTCAAATTGACCACCGGGTTGTAGGGGCGGCCCGTGGGCGGGTGCAGCGGCGGCGCGGTGTCGGCGCTGGACTGCATGGCGGGCTCGGGCAGCGCGGCCAGGGCCACGCGGCTGACGGAGGCTGCGGCCACTGCCGTGGCGGCGCCGGAGAAGAAATTGCGGCGGTTCATGTCAGTGGCCTTGTGGGGTGGTGGAAGCTGCGGCGCCCGATGCGAGGCCCTGCAGGGCGCCCGGCGATGTGCCCGTGAGTGCGAGCTGCAAATCGGTCTCGGCCAGCCAGAAGTCGCGCTGTGCTTCGATGGCGTTGGCCACGGCCTGGGTGCTGTTGCGCGCTTCGGCCAGCATGTCCCACACACTGGCCAGCATGCCGTTGTAGCGCAGGGTGGTCTCGTCGCTGATGAGCTGGCGCAGGGGTACCACCTCAGCCTGCTGCTGGCGTGCCAGGTCGAGCGCGGTGCGGTAGGTGAGCCAGGCGGCCCGCACCTCGCTGCGGGCGCGCACAGCGGTGTCCTGCAGCTGGGCGGCACTTTGCTCCACCTCGGCCTGGGCGCGAGTGCGGGCTGCGCCGCCCCAGTCGAACAGGGGCAGGGGCAGTTCGATCTCCCACCCGCGTGTGGTGTCGCGGTGGCCACTTTCGCGCTCGGTGGCGGTGTTGCGGCTGTACGCCAGGCCGATGTCGCCGAACACGGCGCCTGCGCGGCTCCAGCCCTGGCGGGTGGCCTGGGTGTCGAGCTGGCGGCGGGCGGCCTGCACATCCAGCCGCTCCCGCAGCGCCGTGGCTTCAATGCCGTCTGCGGGCAGAGCGGTGGCGGGCAGGGGCGGCAACTGGTTGGCCAGCTGGTACTGCGTCTGCAACCCCCACACACCCATGCGGCGGTTGAGCTGCTCGCGTTCGGTGGCGGCGGCCAGGCGGGCATGCGCGCGCTGGCGGGTGGCCTCTTGCAGCACGGCCTGCTCGCGGGCCTGCTGCAGGCGGCTCCAGTTGCCCACCTGCACCATGCGGCGGGCCAGCTCGGCACCGGCCTCGGCCGCCTCGACCATGCGGTCGTGGGTGGCGGCTATTTGCTCCGCGGCCACGGCACGCAGCCAGGCGCGGCGTGTGTCGGCGGCAAGCGTCACCACGTCCTGGGTGGCTTGCAGCGTCGCGATCTGCAGGCGCTCGGCCTGGCGCGCGGTGCGCCAGGGCAGGGTGATGAGGTCAATCAGGCTGAAGGCCAGGGTGCGCTCGATTTCGCGCTCGTGGCTGTTGGTGAATCTCCCCAGTGCAAGGTGCGGGTTGGGCAGGGTGATGGCCTGCACGCGCTCAGCGTCGGCCACGCCCAGTGCGGCCAGGCGGGCTTGCAGGCCGGGGTTGTTGAGCAGGGCAATGCGCACGGCAGCGTCTTGTGTCAAGGGCTGTGCCAGCCAGCCTTCGACGGATTTTTCTGCAGAGGCTCGGGCGGCAGGGTCCGCTGCAGGCAGGCTCGCTTGCACGCCCCCGGTGCGGCCCGCAGCGAGATTGGCGACGTCACCGCGCAGGCCATCGGGCGAGACACTGGCGCAACCGGCCAGTACGGCTGCAGCGGCCAGCAGGCAAAGGCGCGGGGACAGGCGTGGGGAAAGGTGTGGAGAAATGTGCAGCATTTGGGCGGGGAGGTTCATGGCTTGCCTCCCGGTGCGTGGTGGCGTTGATGCATCGGCGTGGGTGAAGCGGACTGGCCGTTGCTGCTGCTGCTGCTGTGGTGATGACGGTGGGGGCTTTTTTGCCCTTCGACGGTGGACGTGGGTGTGGCGGGTTGGGCGCTCTGCCGAGCCTCCCAGGCGACGATGTCGGCATGCCCCCTGGGAAAGGCAGCCACCGCCTCGTGCGCCTCGCGCCATGACTGGGGCGATGGGGGCGCGCTGGGCAATGGGGGTTGTGGGACGAGGGCGGGGTGGGCCAGTGGAGCCGTCGAGGCACCAACATGGGCAGCGTCGGCAGCCGGTGCTAGAGGATGGCTGGGTGTGGGAGCAAGGCCCTGGGCCAGCGAAAGCAGCGGTGCCAGCAGCACAAGGCAGACGGTTCGCGGGGGCGATGAAGCGGGATACAGAAATGAAGCAGGCGCGCGCATGGCGATCTCCAGACAACGGACGAAAAAGGTGTTGCGCTACCGCCCGGGCCACCCTGTTTCAGGGGCGCTCAGGCTGTGGCAGACGCACTTCGGGCGTTGGAGATCAGGCGATGGGTGGTTTGATGGTCAGTGCGGGAGGCGCACTGTCAAACCGTGCAGACGCCGTGGGCAGCGCGGTGCCCAGGCGGCGGAGAGTGCAGGACGCTGCCGGGGCGGCGTCGAGCATTGCCGAATGGCAGATTTCGCAGGCGGAGCATGCGGCAGAGTGGTGATCGTGTGCAGCACAACCCACCAGTTCACCATCACACGCGGATGCCTCAGCAGCATGCGCGGCATGGTCATCGTGATGGGCGATGGCGTGATCGCCTTCCTGCATTTCTGCAGCCATGGCCTGTGCGGCCTGGTCAGTCGTGTGCTCTTGTGAAGTCGCGTATGCCGCTTCGGCTGCCACCAGGTGGCTGTGCTCCTGCGCATGCGGCGCGCTAGCAGGAAGCAGGGGCGGCAAGACCCCGGCGGCCATGGCGGTGCCGGTAAGTCCCCGCAGGACCAGCACCACCATCAACACGAAATAGAGGCCGCGACGCATGTCCCAATGATACGGCGGCACGCCTCAAGGTTCCCAAAAGGTTACATCTCCGGCACCCGGCCCTTGGGGCGGCCACCAGGCACTGCGGGCAAATGGGGGTGCAGATGTAGGGCGGTTCGGCTTACGATGTAACAATGCGTTCGGTGCATCTCCTGGCCCTGCGGTGCCTGGAATGACTGTGCAAGACGAAAGGTCGGTATGCCTTCCTGGCTGGTGGGAACCTGGAGTACGTTGTCTGCGCGAATCCGCTGGCTGGTTCTGGTGGCGACCCTGCCCGCCGTGCTGCTGGCGGTTTACCAGGCACGGTCGCACCGCATGGACGCCATCGCCGCCGCAGAGAACCAGGCTTTGGGCACGCTGCGGGCCGTGGCAGCCAGCCAGCAGCGCCTGATTCAGAACACCCGCGATTTTCTGCAGAAGCTTGCGGCCATGCCCTCGGTGCACCGGCCGGCGGAACCCGAGTGTGGAAGGTACCTGGCCGAGGTGCTGTCGCTCAACGCCAGTTACGTCAACATTGGTGTGCCACAGGCCAGTGGCGATCTGCTGTGCAATGCCCGCCCGTTGAAGGCGCCCGTGAACGTGGCGAACCGGCCCTATTTCCAGCACGCCATCACCGCCCGGGAGTTCTCGGTGGGGGCTTTTCAGATCGACCGGGCTGCCCAGGTGGCGAGCGTCAATTTTGCAGTGCCTGTGATCCCGCCGGGCAGCCAGGAGGTGGTGGGCGCTGCAGTGGCCGTGGTGTCGCTGGAATGGTGGAGCCTGCGGCTTGCCGACCTGGGCCTGCCACCCGGGGCTGTGGCGCGTGTGACCGACGCCGATGGGCGCGTGGTGGCGCGTTTCCCGCCCGACGGGGCCGAACTCGGAACCCAGTTGGCCGACGCAGATTTCAGCGCGGCGCTGCAGCGCTCTGCCGAAGGGGTATTGCAGCGCAGCAATGCGGCCGGATCACACCAGTTGATGGTGTTTCAGCCGCTCATAGAGTCGGGTGGAAAAACGGTTGCCACCATGAGTCTGGCTGTGCCACTGGACCAGCTCTACGCCACTGCCAACCGCAACATGTGGACCGAGGTGGCCTTTTTGCTGACTGGCCTTGCGCTGTCTTTCCTGCTGGCCCAGCAGGGCGTGCGGCGGGGCGTGATGAAACCATTGCGGCGCCTGTTGGACGCCACCGACGAACTGGCCCTGGGCCGTTATGCCCCCCAGCCCCTCGCCACCGGCCTGGCAGAGTTGACCGAGTTGGGTCAGCGTTTTGACCGCATGGCGCTTACGCGCCAGAGCGCCGAGGCCCAGTTGCGCCAGAGTGAGGAAAACCTGTCCATCACGCTGCATTCCATTGGTGATGGGGTCGTGGCCACGGATGCGCAGGGCCATATCACACGCATGAATGCAGTGGCCGAACGCCTGACAGGCTGGCCGTTGCCCGAGGCACTGGGCGAGCCGCTGACGGACGTGTTTCGCATCGTCAATGCCAGCACGCGGGAACCGGTGGTCGATCCGGTGCGGATGGTGGTGGCCAAGGGCGAGGTGGTGGGGCTGAGCAACCACACGACCTTGCTCGCGCGGGACGGTGCCGAATATCAGATTGCGGACAGCGCTGCGCCCATTCGCAATGCGCAGGGGCAGATCGTCGGTGTCGTGTTGGTGTTCAGCGACGTGACCGAGGCCTACCGCGTGCGCAAGCAACTGGAAGACAACGAAGCGCGCTTTCGCACCCTGACCATCTTGTCATCTGACTGGTACTGGGAGCAGGACGCCCAGTTCCGCCTGACCCATGTGGACGGAAGCGACAAAGACCGTCTGCTGCAGGAGGCGGCCGCGTACATGGGCAAGACGCGCTGGGAGTTGGCTGGCCCCGGGGTGAGCGAAGCCCGCTGGCAGGAACACCGGGAGCTGCTGGAGCGCCATCAGGAGTTCCGCGATTTCGAGTTCCAGCGCAAAGACCGTTCGGGCCTGCTGCACTGGCTTTCGGTGAGCGGCACACCCATTTTTGACGTGAACGGGACATTTTGCGGTTACCGGGGCGTGGGCAAGGACATCACGGCGCGCAAGCGCGATGAAAACGAGCTGCGCATTGCGGCCATTGCGTTTGAGTCGCAGGAGGGCATGATCGTCACCGACCGAGAGACCGTCATCCTGCGCACGAACAGGGCCTTCACCAAAATTACGGGCTACAGCGCGGAAGATGCGGTGGGCAAGCGTTCCAGCCTTCTCGCGTCGGGCCACCATGACAAGGCCTTTTTCGACGCCATGTGGGGCAGCCTCTCGGACACCGGTGAATGGAAAGGCGAAATCTGGAACCGCTGCAAAAGCGGGGCGGTCAACCTCCACTTCATGGGCATCACAGCCGTCACGGACGATGGGGGCGAAGTCACCCACTATGTCGGCACGCTCAGCGATATCACCCAGCGTGCCCAGGCCGCGCGCGAGATCGAGCATCTGGCCTTTTATGACCCGCTGACACACCTGCCCAACCGCCGCCTCATGCTGGACCGTCTGCAGCAGGCGTTTGCCACCAGTGCGCGCACCGGCCTGCATGGCGCGCTGTTGTGCCTCGATCTGGACCACTTCAAGACCCTGAACGACACACTGGGCCATGACATGGGCGATGTCTTGCTGCAGCAGGTTGCGCAGCGTCTGGCGGGATGTGTGCGCGAAGGCGACACCGTGGCCCGCCTGGGCGGCGATGAGTTTCTGGTGCTGCTGGAAGACCTGGATGCGCTTGCCACCGACGCGGCTGAGCAGGCACAGAATGTGTCCGAGAAAATACTCGCCGCCCTGAACCAGCCTTACCAGCTTGCCTTGCACCATGTGCACAGCACGACCAGTGTGGGAACCGTGCTGTTCAGCGGCCAAAGCCAAACGGTGGAAGACGTCGTCAAACACGCCGACCTGGCCATGTACGCCGCAAAAACAGCGGGGCGCAACGCGATCCGGTTCTTTGATCCGATGATGCAGGCGGCGGTCTCTGCCCGTGCTGCACTGGAAAACGACCTGCGCACTGCGTTGGCTGCCGGGCAGTTTTTGCTGCACTACCAGATCCAGGTGGGCTGCGGCGTACGCCCTGTCGGGGCCGAGGCGCTGATCCGCTGGCAACACCCGGAGCGCGGCATGGTCCCCCCTTATGAGTTCATCCCTTTGGCCGAAGAAACGGGGCTCATACTGCCCATAGGCCTGTGGGTGTTGCAGACCGCGTGTGCTCAGTTGCGCCGCTGGCAGGGCAACCCCGCCACGGAACAGCTGCAGTTGTCCGTGAACGTGAGCGCGCGGCAGTTCCGGCAGCCCGATTTCATGGAGCAGATTCGCACCGTGTTGCTGCAAACCGGTGCGCGGCCCGACCGTTTAAAGCTGGAACTGACGGAAAGCTTGGCGCTGGACAACGTGGACGACACCATCGCGAAGATGAACGCATTGCGCGCCCTGGGTCTGCGGTTTTCTCTGGACGACTTTGGCACGGGGCAGTCATCGCTGTCCTACCTCACGCGTCTGCCGCTGGACCAGCTCAAGATCGACCAGAGCTTTGTGCGCAACATTGGCATTCAGCACACCGATGCGCTGATCGTGCAGACCATCATCGGCATGGCGCAGAGCCTGGGAATCGACGTGATCGCCGAAGGCGTGGAGACGGACGCGCAGCGGGCGTTTCTGGAAAAGCACGGCTGCACGCTCTTTCAGGGTTACCTGTTCAGCCGCCCGGTGCCTATCGGGGTGCTGGAGCAGTACCTGCAGGCACGGGCAGCCTCTGTTTGAGTTCTGGTCCGTGTGTTCTGGACCGACTTACACCGCCATGTAACGCCCTGGCCGATGGTTCATCGCCAGGACCAGGTTGAGCGCCACGGCCCCTGCAATGGACCAGGCAACGCGCAGGGGGTCCACCGTCCACAGCGCCAGCAGCACGATGCAGCAGTCCACTACCATCTGGACCTTGCCGGCGCGCCATCCGTACCGGTCTTGCAGGTACAGTGCGGCAATGCCCACGCCCCCCAGGCTGCAACGGTGGCGAAACAGCACCAGAAACCCCGTGCCCGTGATCAACCCGCCTGCCACGGCCGCATACAGCGGCTGCAACTGCGCAAACTCCAGAAATTGAGTCTGCAGTTCGGTCAGCAGCGACAACAGCAGCACGGCAATAAACGTCTTGACCGTAAATGCGCGTCCCAGCTTGCGCAGGGCCAGCCAGTAAAAGGGCAGGTTCAGCACAAAGATAATCTTGCCAAAGCCGATACCCGTGGCGTAGTGCAACAGGAACGCAAGGCCTGCGGTTCCCCCGGTCAGCAGGCCTGCGCTGGTGAAAAAAGCAACCCCTACGGAAATGAGCAGCACGCCAGTGAAGATGGCCACAGCATCTTCCGTGAGCGTGTGCGGCACCACCACAGGAGCGGCCACTTGCGCAGGGTTCGGCAGGGAAGGGGCGTGGGGTGCAGGCGGGTTGGACATGGTGAGCGCAGGCGGGCAGGGCGGCGGGTGCCGGTCAGGGGAAAGAGTCGCAGATTGAAGCATGCAAGCCCTGTGCCGGACTTGTCCGCCGTCAAGAAGCGGCGTGTCTGTGGGGGCTCGGTCCTGGAAAAACTGGCCGCTCCTAGGCTGTTTTTTGGCCGATTCTTGCAATCTGCTTTAGATGTAACACCTGCAACGCACAGCGATGTGGGGCTGGGGCGGCAGCGTTCCTGCGAAAATAGCGGGCTTTGCCCATTGCGGGGACCTGCTCCCTGACGCCCGCCACCCTTCGGGGGGGCCGGTGCCATGGACGGCTCAGATTGATGTACCAGCCCCACCGACTCAACAGCTCCAGACTTGTGCTTTTGCTCCAGCAATGGACGCAGCCACAAGGTGGATCGGCGCGCCAGGATGTGGCGGAGCAACTCAGCCAGTGGCTCAGTACCGTGGATGCGGTCAAGCTCAGCCGGGCGCTGCATGCTCTGGAGTCCAGCCAAACCCCGGCTGTCACTACGCTGGGGCGGGGGACGGTGGATGTGCGCGCATTGCAGGCCAGCCTTCAGTCCACCCGGGCCGAGTTGACGGACTTGGTCACGGCCAAGGCCGCGCCTGCCAAACCCGTGCGCGAGCGTGCCGACAACACCCCTGTCGACGGCCCGGACCCCGAGGCCGGGGCAGATTTTGCAGTCCACGCGGCGCGTTATCTGGCGCTACAAAAGCAGACGGATGCCAGACTGGCTGCCTTGCGCGCGCTGATTCGGCAGAGCTTGTCGATGGGCCCCGAGGGCCTGCGTCGGCTGGCCCTGCTGGATGCGGTGATGGACCAGATGCTAGGTGCGCGTGAGCAAAGGCTGTGGGCGTCGCTACCCGGCCATCTGGAGCGGCGGATGGCGCATTTGCGCGCAGCCCACCAGCAGCAGCTGGAGGCTGCAGGGCGAGACGATGAGCCGCAGCGCTGGGCGCTGCCGGGCGGCTGGTTGTTTGCCTTCGAGCAGGACCTGCGGGCGCTGCTGCTGGCCGAGCTGCAGGTGCGGCTGGAGCCCCTTGCTGGTTTGCTGGAAGCGGCGCAGAGCCATGACTCCCGTCCCCGCACCACCCACCGCCCCCCCACAACCACGAAGACCCCGGAACCGGGAACAGGAATGATCGAATGAAAAAGAGTGTGATGGCCGCCATCTTTGCGGTGGGTCTGGCGGTGGTGGGCTGGGTGGGATGGGGGTTTGTCGGGTCGAGCCCCCTGGCGCTGGTCATGACGGCGGTGATTGCTGCCGTCTACGTGCTGGGCGCCTATGAGCTGATGCAGTTCAGGGCCGCGACCTCGTCGCTGTCCACTGCGCTGGCCGGGCTTGGGCAGCAGCCCCTGGAGGACCTGGGTGGCTGGCTGGAGCGCCTGCATTCGTCCTTGCGTAACCCGGTTCGCCAGCGGATCGACGGGGAGCGTGTGCCCCTGCCTGGGCCTGCGCTGGCGCCGTACCTGGTGGGGCTCCTGGTCATGCTGGGCATGCTGGGTACCTTTCTGGGCATGGTGGTCACCTTCAATGGCGCGGTTTTCGCACTGGAGGCCTCGTCCAGCCTGGAGTCGATCCGGGCGGCGCTGGCCGCGCCCATCAAGGGGCTGGGCCTGTCGTTTGGTACCTCGGTGGCTGGGGTGGCAGCGTCGGCCATGCTGGGGCTGATGTCCGCCCTGTGCCGCCGCGAACGGCTGGCAGCGTTGCGCATGCTGGATGCCCGCATCGCCAGTGAGCTGCGCCCCTTCTCGGCGGCCCACCGGCGCCAGGAAATGTTCGAGGCCCTGCAGGCCCAGGCGCAGGCCATGCCGCTGATTGCAGAGCGCCTGCAAGGCCTGATGGAAGGGCTGGAGCGCCGCCACGAGCAGTTGAACGGCCAATTGCAAGACCGACAGCAGGTGTTTCACCGCGAGGCGGCAGCGGCCTACACCCAGCTGGCCACCACCGTGGGGGCATCCCTGCACGACAGCCTGGGCGCCAGCGCCCGCATGGCGGGTGAGACGATCCGCCCGGTGGTGGAGCAGGCCATGGCAACGCTGGCGCAAGAGGCCGAGCGCTCGCACCAGCGGTTGCGCGAGGCCACTGACGTGCAGGTGCGCACGCTCACGGCCCAATGGGAGGGCACAGCCCGCCAGGTGGCGGACACCTGGACGGAGGCCTTGCACCGCCATGTAGAGACGCAGGGCCAGCAGGCGGCGCAGCTCGATAGCGTGCTGCAATCCACGGCGCAGGCGGTTGAGCAGCGCACCACGACGCTGCTAGCCACGTTGCAAGAGACTGTGGCCCAATCACAGGCGGCCCAACTGGCGGCCGACCAGCAGCGCCTTGCGGGCTGGAACCAGTCCATGGAGGGCATGGCCAGCCGACTGGCGGAGCAATGGCGGCAGGTGGGCGAGCAAACCGCACAGCAACAGCAAGGCGTGTGCCAGGCGCTGGAAGGCGCTGCCACCAAGCTCGACCAGTCGCTGCAGACGGCATCGCAGGCCTATGAGCAGCGCACCACGGCGCTGCTGGCCTCATTGCAAGAGACTGTGGCCCAATCACAGGCGGCCCAGTTGGCGGCCGACCAGCAGCGCCTCGCAGGCTGGAGCCGGTCCATGGAGGGCATGGCCAGCACACTGGCGGAGCGATGGCAACAGGTGGGCGAGCAAACCGCACAGCACCAGCAGGGCGTGTGCCTGGCGCTGGAAGGCGTTGCCACCCAGCTCGACCAGTCACTGCAGACCGCATCGCAGGCCTTCGAGCAGCGCACCACGGCGCTGCTGGCCTCGCTGGAACAGACGGTCGAGAAAACGCAGGCCGACCAGGCAGTGGCGGATCAGCAGCGCCTTGCGGGCTGGAGCCAGTCCATGGAGGGCATGGCCAGCCGATTGGCGGAGCAATGGCAGCAGGTGGGCGAACAAACGGCGCAGCAGCAGCGCGGCGTGTGCCAGGCGCTGGAGGGCGCTGCGGCGCAGCTCACCGAGCGCATGACCGAGCAGGTCCACCAGGCCCTGGGCGGTGCCGCCCGGTTGATGGACCAGTCGGACGCGTTGTTGCTCACCCGCATTGAGGCCGAAGCCCAATGGGCCGAAACCCAGGCCCAGCGCATGGATGCGCTGGCGGGCGTGTGGCGCACGGAATTGGTGGCGCTGCGGGATGCCGAGGCGGCACGCGGCCAGGCCGCCGTGGAGCGGCTCGATGCGTTGCAGGCCGCTGTGGCCGGGCACCTGGCCACCCTGGGTTCTACGCTGGAAGCCCCGCTCACGCGATTGCTGCAGACGGCGTCGGATGTGCCGCAGGCCGCGGCTGAGGTGATCACCCAGTTGCGCCAGGAGATGACCCACCTGAGCGAACGCGACAACGCGGCCCTGGCAGAGCGCACGGCCATGATGGAGCAGCTGGGTGTGTTGCTCCAATCGGTGAACGAAGCCGCCGGGCAGCAGCGTGCGGCCATTGAATCGCTGGTGGGGTCTGCGGCCTCGGTGCTGGAGCAGGCGGGGCAGGAGTTTGCCCAGGCGCTCGGCGCGCAGGCGGGCAAGGTCGATGAAGTGTCTGCGCACGTGGCAGCCAGCGCGGTGGAACTGTCGAGCCTGGGTGAGTCCTTTGGCCACGGCGTGGGGCTGTTCACGGCCAGCAACGAAAAGCTGATGGACAGCCTGCAGCGCATCGAAGGCGCCATTGGCCAGTCCATGAGCCGCAGCGATGAGCAGCTGGCCTACTACGTGGCGCAGGCCCGCGAGGTGATCGATCTGAGCATTTCTTCGCAGCAGGGCATTGTGGAAGACCTGCGCCGCCTCAACGGGCAGATGGCCGCAGCGGTGCAGGGAGTCGCCGCGTGACCGGCCTGGACGATACGCTGGACGATGCCGCCGAACAGACGGCCCCGGTGTGGGCCGTGTTTGGCGACCTCATGGCGGGCTTGCTGGGTGCGTTTGTGCTGATTCTGGTGGGCGTGCTGGTGGTGCAGATCGACCTGGTGGCCAGCCTCAAGCAGGAAGTGGAAAAGCGGCAGATGGAAGAAAAGCGCCGCATGGCGCTGGAAAAAGCACTGGCGATTCCGCTGGCCAGCGGCCGCGTCACGGTCAATGAAGGCCGTATCGGCATCAGCGGCAGCGTGCTGTTTGCGGCGGGCTCTGCCGAGTTGCGCCCTGAAGGCCGGCAACTGCTCCAGAGCCTGGTGCAGCCGCTGCAGGTGTACCTGCGCGAACGTGACGAGATGCTGATGGTGAGTGGCTTTACCGACAACACCACGCTGCTGCAAGGGCGCCACCAGCGTTTTGCCGACAACCTGGAGCTGTCGGCCCAGCGCGCGTTGACCGTGGCCCGCGCCCTGATCGAAGAGGACATGCCATCGTCCCAGGTGTTTGCTGCGGCCTTTGGCGCCGAGCAGCCGGTGGCAGACAACGCCGACGAAAAGGGGCGGGCACAGAACCGCCGCGTGGAGATGGCCCCCGTACCCCGCGCTGCCCAGGCCAAGCCCGCCCGCAATGAGTGAGCCGACCCTGGAGTCCCTGCGTGCCGAAGGCGCCCAGCACCACGACCCGGTGCGCTTTCGGTACCTGGAGGTGCTGGCCGCGCGCCTGCCTGCGCAGCCCCCCGCCGTACAGCAGGTGCTGGCCCGCAGGCTGCAGGCCGCCTTGGTGGACTACGCCAGGCGCACCCGGACACCTCCCCGCCAGCCACTGGCCGCCACAGCGCCAGCCGGTGCACCATCTGCACTGGCGCAACTGAACCGCGATCTCAGTACCCGCGCCCAGGCCGACGCAGACAGCGTGCTGGTGGGCGGTGGCGCCAGCGTGTCGGACATGAAGAGCGTGCGCCGCTTCAGCGAAGTCTGGTCCAAGATTGCTGCGGAACAACAGGTGGCCCAGGCCTTCACGCGTGGGCCGGAAAACGCGGGGCCGTTGAATGCGCACCGCCTTATGCTGCGCTCCCTGGCCTTGATGCGGTCGCTATCGCCGGACTACCTGCGGCATTTTTTATCGCAGATGGACAGTCTGCTGTGGCTGGAGCAGGCCGCTGCAAAGCCAGCCAGGGCGCCCCTCAAGCCAGGTCGTGTGGCTCGCTCCTCCAAGCACTGAGTGCGCAGGCTGCGACTGGGGAAGCCGGGTGCGCAGTTTTCAGACGCCGTGGTCGCCCGGCTGCACGGGGCGGATCGCCGTTTCTTCCAGCGCCTGGTCCATCAGCACAGTGACTTCTGCCGCTGGCACCATGGGCCGGAAAGCACTCACGTGGGAGCGCCCGATGTTGCCCAGCGGCAGCCGTGCCAGCAGGTGCCCCAGGGGCACCAGGGCCAGCCGCAGCAGCTGGCCGGTGGCCTCGCGCGCATCTCCCAGTGCGAGGGCGTAGCGCAGCATGGCGGTGTGTGACCGCCAGTGCAGGGGCAATGAGGTCTGTCCCAGCACGTGGGCGGCCTCCAGCCAACGCCAGCGCTGGGCGGGGGGCGCGTCAGGCTGGCGGTCAAAGCGGTCCAGCAGGTGGTCGAACGCGGCTCGCCTGTGCAGCGCGGCGGGGGCGGCGCCCCCGGCGGCATGCTGCGCGGCCAGTTGGCGCCAGCGCCTTTGGCGGTGCCGGTAGAACACTTGGGCAAACAGGGCGCTCAGCGGTGTCATCAGCCAGGGCAGGTGGCGCGCAATCACCTCGATGTCATCGGTGTACAGCGTGCGGCCATCGGGCAGGGGCTGCAGGGTGATGCGGTGGTCCCAGCGGCACATGAGCACGCCTTCTCCGTTGTCGCGCAGCGTGGGCCAGCCGCCCCTTTGTGCTGCCGGCTCGATAGAGATGCGCACGGTTTGCGGGCCCATCGGCAAAACGCCCAGCAACCGCATGTGCAGCGCCAGCTCGCCGGGAGCCCAGTGCGTGGGCCATTCCGTGCCCCGTGCGGGGTGAAACTGGATGAGCGGCGCGGTGATGTGGCGGAACACAGCGGTGCTTTGCAGCTGCGCAGACACCCATTCAGGCGGGGCGCTCAACGGGGTCGATAGGTGTACGCGCATGGATCAGTGCCCTTGCGGTTGTGGCTGTGCGGTGGTGCTGGCCAGTTCTTGCCGCGCATGGCGGATCACGCTCCAGCCGCCGCTGATGGCCAAGCCTGCCATGATGGCCGCCACCGCCAGATCGGGCCAGGCGGTGCCGGTGCCCAACACGCCCAGGGCAGCGCCCATCACCGCCAGGTTGCCCAGCGCATCGTTGCGGGTGCACAGCCACACGCCGCGCATGTTGGCGTCGCCCTCCCGGTAGGCATAGAGCAGGGCGGCCACGCCCAGGTTGGCCGCCAGCGCCAGCAGGCCCACGCTGCCCATGGTGAAGGGCTCGGGCGGTGTGCCTTGCCACGCACCCCAGGCCACGCGCCCAATCACGAACACGCCAAACGCCAGCATGCTGGCCCCCTTGACCAGGGCGGCGCGGGCGCGCCAAGTGAGGGCCATGGCCAGCACCCACAGCGACAGGCCGTAGTTGGCGGCATCCCCCAGAAAATCGATGGCATCGGCCAGCAGCGATGCCGAGCCCGAGCGGGTACCCGCCCCCAGCTCCACCACAAACATGGCAGCGTTGACGACAAGCGCTATCCACAAGATGCGGCGGTAGCGCGGGTCGGCGGCGGCAGGGCCAGTGGCGCAATGGTCGTCGTGGCAGTGGGCAGACATGGGGGTTCTCCGTGCAGTTTTGAAAGCGATGGCATGATTGGAAACCTTGAAGTCACTTGAAGGTCAAGCCATGGATCAGAACGCTGTGCAGTTTCGCATTGGCGAGGCCGCCCTGCAGTCCGGGGTGTCTGCCGCCAACATCCGCTACTACGAGAAGGAGGGGCTGTTGCCCCCCGGCGTGCGGGGCGACAACAGCTACCGCCTGTACAGCGGCGCGGACGTGCACCAGCTGCGCTTCATCCGACTTTGCCGTGCCATGGACATGTCGCTGCATGAAGTGCGAACCCTGTTGGCACTGGACTGGAGCCGCAAAGAAGACTGCGACGCCGCACGCGACACACTGGATGACCATCTGCAGCATGTGCGTGCCCGCCTGGCAGAGCTGCAGACCCTGGAGGCCGACCTGCTCGCGTTGCGCAACCGCTGCGATGGGACAGATGCCCACTGTCACATCATCGAAGCCCTGCACGCGCGTGCGGATGCGCAGCCCGCTGTGCCGTTCGCCACCGCTGCGGCAAAGCGGCATGTGTAGCCCGGTCTGCCGTGGGCGCTTGCAAGCACCAGCTTTCACAAGGATGTGAGTAGCTGTTTCTTCTGCGTTTGAAAATGCTATAAAAATAATAGCTGTTTGCGCTTGTCTATCAAGCGCTAGATGCCAAAAACATCGAAAAATTTCTATGGCAGTCCACCGTCAACGCTCTCTGTGAGTGCCCCGCTATGATCCGACCATGATTTCGCGCTTGCCCGGCCTCTCCCTGCCCGAACGTGTGTGGAACACCGCGCGGCGCTGGGCGGTCGCCTGGTGGCGCATCTTGTATCTGGGGGCGGTGGTGCTGGTGCTGGTGTTGTCGCCGTCCAGCTATGGCAAGGGCACGCGCAGGGCGCTGGCACGCCACCTGTATCTCGACACCGCCCCGGTGCTGCTCGGCTTTACGGTGCTGGCTGCCCTGATCAGCCTGGTGCTCACGCGCATCGTGGTGGTCACGGCGCTCAGCTATGGCCTGTCGCGCTATGCGCTGGAGATGGTGATCCGCGTGCTGGTGCTGGAGCTGATCCCGCTCACGGCGGCGCTGTTCGTCGCCATGCGCTGCACCATCCCCAATGGCTCGCAGATCACGCGGCTGCGGCAAACCGGACGGTTTGACGCGCTGCGCGCCCATGGCTCGGACCCGGTGCGCATCGAGCTTCTGCCGCGCGTGATCGCTGGAGTGTTCGCCTGCATCACGCTCGCCGCGCTCAGCTGTGTGGTGGCCCTGGTGCTGGCGTACCTGGGGGTGTATGGTTTCAATTTGGCGGGGTTGCCCAGCTACACCCGCATGTTTGGCCAGGTGTTCACGCCCAGCGTGACGATGGTGTTCGCGCTCAAGACCGTGTTCTTCAGCCTGGCCGTAGCGCTGATCCCCATGGCGGCAGGCCTGTACGACACGGGCGATCGCACCCAGCCCGATTCAGAGCTGGGCGGCCTGGCCCGCATGTTTGCCGTGCTGCTGATGATCGAGGTGGCCTCGCTCATGGGCAACTACTACTGACCGATGTCTGCTGACACCCGACTACCCCATTCCTTTACGGCGACCCACCTTCCGGCACCATGAACGACGAGAACCACAACGCCCGCCAAACGCCGCCCCCGGGGCCCGCTCCGGCTTCTCCCGCCACCGACGTGCCGCCCGTGGAAACCCTGCGCCCGGTGGCCTACCTGGAGATCAAGGCGGCGGCGTTGCTGCTGTTCACGTTGGCCCTCATCGTCGGGTCGGGCCTGTACCTGCTGTATGCGCGTGGTGCGTTCGAACCCACGCAGACCCTGGTGCTGACGGCCGACGACTCTGAAGGCGTGGTGGTGGGCATGGACATGACGTTCTCGGGTTTCCCCATTGGCCGCGTGCGCCGTATCGAACTGGCCGAAACCGGCAACGCCCGCATCATCGTGGACGTGCCCCGCAAGGACGCGCACTGGCTGCGTGAATCCAGCGTGTTCACCCTGGTACGGGGCATTGTGGGTGGCACCAACATCCGCGCCTACACCGGCATGTTGAACGACAAGCTCCTGCCCGATGGTGCCGTGCGCCCCGTGCTGCGTGGCGACGCCACCGCCGAAATCCCGCAGCTCATGGCCTCGGCGCGCGAACTGCTGTCTAACCTCAATGCGCTCACGGCGCAGGACGCTGCTCTGGGCAGCAGCCTGACCAATGTGCAGGCGCTCACCGAACGCCTCAACGGCCCCGGCGGCATGCTGGGAGTGCTGATGGGCAATGAGGCCGACGGGAAGAAAATTGTTGCCACGCTCGACCGCACCAATGCCCTGCTGGCGCGCCTGGATGGCATGGCGGCGCGGGCTGACAAACAGGTATTTGGTGCCGAAGGCAGCAAGGATGCGTTGGTACCTGAGGTGCGCGCCACCGTGGCCCAGCTCAATGGCTTGTTGGCCGACACCCGCACCAGCCTGAAAAAGGTGGATGCGGTGCTGGTGGAAGCCCAGGCCATTGGCGCCAATGCCCGCGAAGCCACCACCGACCTGGGGGCCCTGCGCGCCGAGGTGGAAAGCAATCTGCGCAAGGTAGAAAGCCTGGTCAACGAAATCAACCGCAAATGGCCTTTTGCGCGGGATACGGAACTCAAGCTGCCATGAAGCCCTTTTCAGTTTCTGCATTCCCTTCGAAGCCCATGCACCTGGCCAGGCCACTGCGGGTGTCATTGCTGGGAGCTGTGGTCGTTGCGGCGGCGTTGTTGTCAGCATGCTCCAGCAAACCTCCCGTGCCCGACTGGCAGATGAACGCTCAAGGCTCAGCCCAGAAGGCCCTCGAAGCCTATCTGTCGGGCAACCCCCGCGTCGAGCAGCTCGAATGGGACCGCGCCCGGGCTGAAGTGGCCCGCACGGGCCGCCCAGACTTGCTGGCCCGCCTGGAACTGATGCGCTGCGCCGCGCAGGTCGCCAGCTTGGTACCTGGCCCCTGCGAGCGCTTTGAACCACTGCGCGCCGACGCCGCCGCGCCCGAGCGCGCTTATGCCGACTATCTGGGGGGGCGAGTACAGCCCCAGGACGTGGGCTTGCTGCCCGAAGCGCAGCGCAAGGTAGCTGCATCGGGCGATGCATCTGCATTGCCCGCTTTGGAAGACCCGCTGTCGCGCCTCGTGGCGGCTGGGGTGCTGTTTCAGTCGGGGCGTGCCAGCCCGGCGGTGATCGCTATCGCTGCTGATACAGCCTCTGCCCAGGGCTGGCGCAGACCGTTGATGGCCTGGCTCAGTGTGCAGGTGCAACGCGCTGAAGCTGCGGGCGACCAGCAAGCCACTGCTGCGCTGCGTCGGCGCATTGCCATCGTGGAGCAGGGTGCACCGCAGCGCTGAGGCGCGAACGGCTACCGCAGGCGTGCCTGCAATTGCGTTTCGATGTGTTCCCGCTCCAGCGCAAACTGCTGGGCGGTGATCTCATTGGCTTCGTATTTGCGGGCGGTGGATAACAGCAGCACTGTGTTTTCCAGGCGCGTGTCTTGTTGCAACGAGGGCGGCAGGGCGGTCAGTCGGTCAAAACTCTGCTTGTAGAGTTCGCTCCAGCTCAGCGCCCCGGCCTGGGCCTGGGCGCGCGCACCGTCATGCCAGCGCGCGAATTCTTCAAGGGAGCCATCCCTCGGGCTGGTGCATCCCCCCATCGCCACCAGCAGCGCTGTCGCGGCCACAGGCCGCGCGAAGAAGCGAGCAGAAAAAAGACTTGCAGAGATTCGAAAACGTGTGGTCACGATCGTCCTCCATTCTGGATTGCCACCGAAAATCCCGGTGCGCAGCGCCAGATGGTACTCCGATGCTATGCTTTTTGCTACCCATGGCGAGTAGGCGTGCTAAACCACTCCACCTCATGCACAAGTTCACTCAAACAGACTGGAGGGAAAGATCTGGTCCAGCCCACTGGGCAAAAGCGGCATCGAATCCACCGACTGCACGGTCACATCGGGCATCAACAACGATGCCGCCGCCAGTACCGCAAGAACAACCGTGCCGGCAAACGCAGCGAGGGCGCGGGTTCCGGGTGTCAAGGGGTGGCGCTTCATGGCGGATCCTTTGTCAAAAAGGTGGGAGTCCCAATGAGCTCCCGGGTCAGCCTCAATGGCTGGTGGGGAGAATTTCAGCAAAACGCGCGGTCAACGTCTGTCAGACAAGTGCGATATCCGCAGATGACCCCGGTTTGTTGCCTTTGGTTGCAAGTCATTCAGAAGCTTGGTTGTGCTCAGATGTTCCGTAGAGCGAGCATGCACATGACACTAGGAGTCCAGCGTGGTCCTTGTCCCACCGCGCTGCACCTGGCAGGAGTCCAAAGACGGAAGCCAATCGGCCGAAGCCGGCGCTGGCGCTGAGCGCATGGGCGCGAACTTGAATGGGTAACGGGGATAGGTTGTTGCCAGCGCTGCCCGCCCCTGCTGTTGATTTCCACGCAAACCTAACCCACCATTTCCATCTCGATCTGACCCACCCTGGTTCGTGAACTTCACGCTCACGTTGTGGATAAGTTCTTGGTCGCCTTCTCCTTCTTGGTGGTCTGTGGTGG